>ERZ773186.131-NODE-131-length-73418-cov-6.460927_pt1 | contig 73418 bp, 60 predicted proteins | sample MGYA00581000_ERZ773186 | MGnify/ENA primary metagenome ERZ773186 (study PRJEB29015, sample SAMEA2737752) | human gut metagenome | biome: human gut; feature: human-associated habitat; material: faeces | place: China | collected 2012 ...
CTGACAAAAAATCATCTCACAAAATCAAGCACAGAAAGATTCCGAGAGTACATTAAAAAGAGCCGGAGGAATTCAAATGGAGAAATTACGTAAGCTGATGAAAGAACATCAGGATAAAGCAGATAAAAAAGTGATGGGAGAGGTTCTGGAGCTGCTTCAGAGAGAGCCGGGACTGTTTGTTGTGACTGTCCATGCGACGAAAAACTTCTTCCTGGGTGCAGAGAACGGCAAGGCGGCTGCTTTCCTTTACACCAGCCGCGAGTATGCAGATGAGTTCGTGAAAGGGCTGGAGATGGTCGGTGTAGAGACGAAGGTACTGGAGATCCGCCCATTACAGCGTATTTCCTTTTTCAACGACCTCTACCGCAGCGGTTTTGAGGCAGTTGTGATCGACAAGGGACAGGAAAATCATATGTCCATGTCGCTGTTCAGCATCATCGAGAAACCAAAGGATACATCCGAGATCGTGATGAACCCGTCCCTGGTCCGTTCTGCAAATCAGTTCTATCAGGCACTGGTACAGCACCAGGCATTCCCACAGATGCAGGATCTGATGTGCAAAGAGCTTTACGGTGCGCGTCTGCTGGTTCCGGTTGCTGACCCGCAGAAGACGACGGCAGTACCGGTTCTGACCACCGGAAAGGGTGTACGCTATTACCCGGCATTTACGGATTTAGTAGAATTTGGCAAATTTGACCGTAAACATCAGTTTGGAGCAATGGAAGTCCGCTTCCGCGATCTGAAAAAATATCTGGATTACGTGAATGGAATCGTGGTAAATCCGTTTGGATTTGCACTCCGTCTGGACGGCGAGAAGCTGGATCGGATTGAGAAAGAGAATATGAAGCTGAAGGTTGTAAAATAAATGCTGCTGTGACCGTGACCGGTAATGAATAGATGTCAGCATAATAAACTGTGGTGAAAAGGCTGTCTCCCATCAGAATGTATCATATAGATGCATCTGCCGAGAGACAGCCTTTTTGATTATTCGGTTCTCCTGTTTTTTTCATATAAATGTAGTAATCCCTTCATCAACAGCGCCCCATCATACGTGATCGTATGCGAACAGAGCGGCAGGACAATCTTGGAGATGCCGCCGGTGGCGATGATGGAAGTTTTCTCTCCGAGTTCTTCCTCGATGCGATCCAGCATACCGTCGATCATCGCGGCATTGCCAAATATGACGCCGCTTCTCATGCAGTCTATGGTATTTTTGCCAATGACACGGCGCGGCGTATCGAGGCTGATGCGCGGCAGCTGGGCAGTGCTGGCGCTCATGCTGTCGAGGGAAACGCGAAGTCCCGGCAGGATCGCGCCGCCGACATAGCGTCCGTTTTTGTCGATGACAGACATGGTCGTAGCGGTTCCCATTTCGATGATGATGATTGGCGGTTCATGCTCTGCAAGGGCACCGACTGCGTTTACGATCATATCACTGCCGACGGATTTCGGGTTGTCCATCAGGATGTTTAAGCCGGTTTTCATGCCGGAACCGACCAGCATTGCGTTTAGTCCCGTTATTTTACGGATGGCGGCAAGAATCGTCCGGTTAAGCGGCGGAACGACCGAGGAGACGATCGCACCATCAAGCTGATCTGGGGCAATATGGTAAATTTCAAGAATACTTTTCAGCGCCACGGCATATTCCAGATTCGGTTTTCCGATGGTGGTCGTGATGCGTTCTACAAAATACGTTTTTTTTGCGTCGATCACGCCGATAATAATGTTGGTGTTTCCAACGTCGATAGCTAGAATCATAAAATAACTCCTTTATATCTCCTGCATCTCTACAATAATCAACATCTCTTATAAAAAGTTGATTGTATAGTTATCGCAACGGTTTCATATGTTCAACTGTTACTATTTATTATATATCCACGTTAATAGTATGATTATATGTTTTTTAAAGAAAAGGATCAAGAAGAAGATGAAAAATGTTTTTAAGATCTGTTACCGATCGCGCGTGAGTGAACCGTAACTTGGACTTGCGTATTCGTTTAAAATAATATAGAATAAATACGTTTAGACAAAGTTAAAGAATGGTAGTAAGTTTGGAGGAAGATTTTTTTGGAAAATATAGCGGAGCAGATCAAAAAACGGCGTACATTCGCCATTATTTCCCACCCGGATGCTGGTAAGACAACCCTGACGGAGAAGTTTCTTCTCTACGGAGGCGCGATCAACCTGGCTGGTACGGTCAAGGGAAGAAAAGCGGCCAAGCACGCGGTTTCTGACTGGATGGAGATAGAGAAGGAGAGAGGTATTTCGGTTACCTCTTCCGTATTACAGTTTAATTATGAGGGATTTTGCATCAATATCCTGGATACACCGGGACATCAGGATTTCTCGGAGGATACCTACCGTACTCTGATGGCAGCCGATTCGGCGGTCATGGTCATCGATGGTTCTAAGGGTGTCGAGGCGCAGACGATCAAGCTTTTCAAGGTTTGCGTTATGCGCCACATCCCGATTTTTACCTTTATCAACAAGATGGACCGCGAGGCGCGCGATCCGTTTGAGTTGATGGATGAGATCGAGAGCGTGCTCGGCATCCGTACCTGCCCGGTCAACTGGCCGATCGGCTGCGGTAAGAATTTTAAGGGCGTGTATGACCGTGCCACAAAGAAGATCACAACCTTCACAGCAGCAATGGGCGGACAGAAGGAGGTCGCATCTCAGGAGTTCTCGTTAGAGGGCGATGAGGTTAACTCCATCATCGGTCCAGACTACCATCGGCAGCTGATGGATGATATCGAGCTTCTGGACGGCGCATGCGATGAGCTGGATATGGAGCGTGTCAGCCGCGGAAATTTATCCCCGGTATTCTTTGGTTCGGCGCTGACAAACTTTGGTGTAGAGACATTCCTGGAGCATTTCCTGAAAATGACAACCTCGCCGCTGCCGAGAAATACGACAACCGGCATGGTGGATCCGTTCTCTCCGAATTTCAGCGCGTTTGTCTTCAAGATTCAGGCAAATATGAACAAGGCGCACCGCGACCGTATCGCATTTATGCGTATCTGTTCCGGCAAATTTGAGGCAGGCATGGAAGTAACGCATGTGCAGGGCGGACGCAAGATCCGTCTCTCCCAGCCACAGCAGATGATGGCGCAGGATCGAAAGATCGTCGAGGAGGCATATGCGGGCGATATCATCGGTGTATTCGATCCGGGTATTTTCTCGATCGGTGATACACTTTGTACAGGTGAAAAGGTAGAATTTGAAGGCATTCCTACGTTCGCACCGGAACATTTTGCACGCGTGCGCCAGATGGACACGATGAAGCGCAAGCAGTTCATCAAGGGCATCAGCCAGATCGCCCAGGAAGGTGCGATCCAGATCTTCCAGGAGTTCAACACAGGTATGGAAGAGATCATCGTCGGCGTAGTCGGCGTCCTCCAGTTCGAGGTACTGACCTACCGTCTGGAAAATGAGTACAATGTAGAAGTCAAGCTGGAAAAACTTCCATACGAGTACATCCGCTGGGTAGAAAACGCTGACGAGATCGACGTAGCTAAGATCCAGGGAACTTCGGATATGAAGCGGATCAAAGACCTCAAAGACAATCCACTGCTTCTGTTTGTCAACAGCTGGAGTGTGGGAATGGTGGAAGAGCGGAATCCGAAGCTTAAGTTAAGCGAGTTTGGGCGTAACTAAAGCCATGCAGCGGAAAGCACCGTTTCAGCGAATGGAAAATTTATTTTTCAGGCGCTGAAAGGGGGATTTCTGCTATACGGCGCAGCCGGACAGAGGTGTGAAACCGCAGGTTTTGCACCCCTGGGCATGGTAAAACAAGAGAGAGTCCCTATTGCACCCCTGGGCATGGTGAAACAAGAGAGAGTCCCCATCGTCCCATCTGGGCATGGCGAGACCATAAAAAAAGAAAAGGAGACATTTCATATGAGCAGAGTAGATGTAGTACGTGCAGCCATGGTAGAAGCCATGAAAGCAAAAGACAAAGCAAGAAAAGATTCCTTATCCATGCTGTTATCCGCACTGAAAAATGCGGAGATCGACAAGCGTTCTCCGCTGACTGAGGAAGAGGCGGACGCAGTTGTAAAGAAAGAGATCAAGCAGACGAAGGAGACTCTGGAACTGGCTCCGGCAGATCGTGTGGATATCCGCGAGGAGGCACAGGCACGTCTGGCAGTTTATCAGGAATTTGCACCGGAGGATCTGACCGAAGAGCAGATCGCAGAGGTGATCAAAAGTGTTCTGGCAGAGCTTGGCATTGAAAATCCGGCACCGTCTGACAAGGGCAAAATCATGAAAACCCTGATGCCGAAGGTAAAGGGCAAGGCAGACGGAAAGGTAGTGAACCAGGTACTGGCTGGAATTCTGTCCAAATAATAACCAAAGGAAAAGAACGAGGCGGAAGATTTATGTATAAAAAGAAAATCGAGCAGTATATCGAGGCGCACAAGCAAGAGATGTTAGATGACATATGCACGCTGTGCAGCATCAACAGCGAGCGTTCGGCATATCAGGAGGGCGATCCGTTCGGCGAAGGTCCGAGCCGCGCACTGGCACAGGCACTAAAAATGGCGGAAGAGTATGGATTTTCCATCAACAATTACGATAATTATGTAGGAACCGCCGATTTAAACGACGGTGAGCACCAGCTAGATATTCTGGCACACCTGGATGTTGTCCCGGCAGGCGAGGGCTGGACTGTGACACAGCCGTTTGAACCGATTGTAAAAGACGGAAAGTTGTACGGACGCGGCACGGCGGATGACAAGGGACCGGCGGTAGCAGCTCTGTATGCGATGCGTGCGGTCAAAGAACTGGGAATCCCGGTGACAAAAAATGTCCGCCTGATTCTGGGAACGGATGAGGAGTGCGGCAGCAGCGATATTGAACATTATTATAAAGTGGAGAAGGAAGCGCCGATGACATTTTCCCCGGATGCTTCGTTCCCGGTTATCAATATCGAAAAAGGACGTTTCCCGGGGCATGTGACAGCTTCTTTTGAGGTATCGACGGAGAATGCGCGGATCCTGTCCATCGAGGCTGGCATCAAGATCAATGTTGTTCCGGGCAAGGCGCATGCGACAATTACAGGACTGACCGAGGAAGAGGTACGTCCGATGGCAGAGGGCGTGACGAAGGAGACTGGCGTACAGTTTGAGCTTCAGGCAGAGGAAGATGTGATCGTGATCACCGCAGTCGGTGAGGGCGCACACGCCTCGACACCAGAGGAAGGCAAAAATGCGCTAGCATCCCTGCTTCTGCTTCTGGATCGCCTGCCATTTGCATCCTGCGGACAGACGAAGCTGATTCACAGCCTGACTGAGTGCTTCCCGTGGAATGATACCGAGGGAAAGGCGCTTGGCGTGGCGATGCAGGCAGAAGGATCCGGAGCGCTGTCTCTGGCATTCACGATGCTTACGATGACGGAGACACGGATGGAAGCGTACTTTGACGGACGTTTCCCGATCGGCGGCAATGATGACAACCTGTTGAAACCGGTGGAGGCAAAACTTGCGTCCCACGGCATGAAGTTGGAGTCCCCGCAGCTGCGAGAGCCGCATTTTGTAGATGGCAATTCCGAGTTTGTCAGAACACTTCTGAATGCTTATGAGCTTTATACCGGCAACAAGGGCGAGTGCAACTACACCGGCGGCGGCACATATGTGCATGACCTGAAAAACGGCGTTGCATTTGGCGCGTCGATGCCGGGCGTGGACAACCGTATGCATGGGGCGGATGAATTTGCCTATGTGAGTGATCTGGTGGCAAGCGCGAAGATTTTTGCACAGGTGATTGCGGATTTGTGTAAGTAACAGAAAATTTCGTTTTTTCCGCCGTAAGAATTAAAGAAACCTTAATTGATTCGCCGCAGGTTCTATGTTAGACTGAAATCCACAACCGAGAGGTACTGTGCATGTTTGAAGACAGCTGCAGGAACTCCGGCGAGAGGGAAAGGAGAGAACGATTATGAAAAAATCATTCCATACAGTTAAAAAGGCAGGGATTCTGACGGCGGCAGCGGTTCTGGGAACAGCGGCACTGGCGGGATGCGGCAGTAAGGCAGATACAACAGAGAGTGCAGCGGCAAGCGAGGAAGCAACCGAAGCGGCCGGAGAGGCAGAAGCATCGGATGCACAGCTTGTCATCGCAGGTGGAGACAGCGCCGGACTGATCGCGGCGGTTCAGGCGGCAGCCGAGGGCATGGATCCGTCGAAGATCCTGATTCTGGCACCGGGCGAAGAGCTGGCGGCAGATATGACGGAGATGGCACCGTATGTCAATGTAGCCGATACGGATGAGCAGTTCCAGGCGAATCTTACGGATGATTTTGAGATTTATCTGTCCGATATTATGACGGCAGGAAATAATACGAACAATTCGGATATGGCGGCATATGTATCGCAGAACAGCGAAGAGGCGAAAGACTGGCTTGCCGACACACTGGGAATGGAGTATGGCGATCTGGCACAGGAGGCAGGTTCCTCGGTGGCCCGCAGTTTCCCGGCAAAAGAGGGAAATCTGAACGAGCTTGCACAGGAAGCGCTGCTTAAAAAAGTCGAAGAGCTGAAGATTCCGGTTGAATATAAGGCAGAATTAAAGAGCGTCGCTTACGATGAAGAAGGTGCGCTTGACCGCATCACTGTGACGGTGGACGGCAAGGATCAGGAGATTGACTGCCTGGCACTGGTAGCGACCGATGTCTCCCTGATTCCGGTTTTTGAGGAATCTCAGGTATATGAGGCAGATGGAAAGGCAGCTGCCTTGGTTGTCAGCAACAATGCGGAACAGCTAAACAAAGATAGCGGCGAGCTGATCAATGGTCTTTATGCAGCAGGTCCAATCCTGTCAGCGGCAGTAGACGGTGAAGGTGTGCTCTCCGGCAATGAGTTGACCGAGGCGGTTATGTTTGGTTCGACTGCAGGAACAGAAGCAGCGGTTTATGTTTCGGACAACCAGTAAAAGCTAAGCTGGTTCACCTGTAATGCCATTTCTAAAACAGTAGATGATGCAGACGAAATAAATAGAAATAAAATATGGAACCTTTAAGAAGAAGGTTCAAGCAAGAAGCGGGTAAAAGCGAAAAAACTTTTACCCGCTTTTAGTATTTTACAGAAAACAGCACGGAACTGATTTGCAAAAATAAAATTGTTTTTATTATGGAGATAATACCTAAAAAGTAAGTCAGAACTAACTCTGTATCACTGAATTATTATAACTTATTCGCGATTCGATATATTTGTTTATAATAATCCGGCTTTTTGATACTATGTAGTCAAACCTCATGAGGAACACGAGAAATAAAAAACCATTACATAAGGGGGTATCACATGGTGGAGAAAACTAAAAATGGGGCGGAGAAAAAAGAAACTCCGTTGTACGTGAAAATATTCATTGCATTGTTTGCAGGTATCGCGTTTGGTTATGTTTTAAATTTTATGGGCGGCGTGGAGAATGAGATCATTAACGGATATGTCCTTCCGTTCTTCCAGTTCATTGGAGATTTGTTTATCAAGTTGATCAAGATGATTGTCGTTCCGCTGGTGTTCTTCTGTATCATCGACGCGGCACTTTCGCTGGGCGATATCAAGAAACTTCGAAGCATCGGCGTTAAAACCATCATCTGGTTTTTAGCAACTGGCGGTATTTCGGCAACCATCGGTCTGATACTTGCCAATATCATCAAACCGGGACGTGGCTTGCAGCTGGGAACGGCAGAGACAGCAATGGAGGTGAAAGAACTTCCGGGTATCTACCAGACACTGCTCGACTTAATTCCGTCCAACCCATTTCAGGCACTGACAAGCGGCGAGATGATGCAGATTATCGTCTTTTCCCTGTTTCTTGGATTTGCCATCATCAGCATTGGCAAGGAAGCACAGCAGTTATGTGACATCATCAGCCTTTGTTCACGGACGATGTTTAAGGTTATCGACATGATTCTTGGAATCATCCCTTACGGCGTATTCAGTTTGATGACTGTAGCACTTGCAAAATATGGCGTTGCCATCTTCGGACCGGTTCTGAAATTCATCTTAACTGACTATCTTGCCTGCATCACCATGAGTATTGTTGGATACAGCATTTTCCTTATCGTGATTGGAAAGGTAAATCCGATGAAGTTCTGGCGCAAAGCGTTTGAACCTTGGATGATTGCATTTAGTACCTGTACTTCTTCAGCAGCTCTTCCGGTATCGATGGAAGTAGCACCGAAGAAGATGGGCGTTCCGAGAGATATTGCGAGTTTCGTACTTCCACTTGGATGTACCGCTCAGATGAACGGAACGTGTGCATACTTTGGTATCGTTGTTCTCTTTGCCGCACAGCTGTACGGCGTAGAGTTAAGTATTCAGCAGCAGATTATGCTGGTTGTACAGGCAACCTTCTTAAGCGTTGGCTGTGCAGCAACTCCGCAGATTGGTCTGGTTATCAGCTTAACCCTGATGACCCAGATGGGACTTCCGCTGGATGCATATGCACTGGTAGCTGGAATCTATCGTATCATCGACCAGATTCACACATCTACTAACTCTGTAGGCGACCTGGTAGCATCTGTCTGCATTTCTCAGATGGAGGGCGAACTGGATCACGAGATTTTCAATCAGGGAGAAGCCAAAAAGGCAGCTTGAGTTTTAGAAAGAGACATCCCGGATTCGTATGAAATGTGAAATATATCTGGGCAGTAGTTATGTATGGAACCCGGAAAGCGGGGAAACGACAAATTTGTGCAGAACGTGAATCAAAGATGGAATATGGAACCCCCGGTTCTGAAAAGTCCACGTTTTCCGGATAAAAAGGAAAAAAACAGAAATAATTCCCACTTGCAAAGGTGAAAAAATTTAAGGGAACCAGACAAAACAAGAAAAGGAGATTAAAACTATGAGTGATAACAGAATTATCGAATGTATGGAACGTGCACAGTATCTTCTTGGCAACCTGATGGCTGTTAAACCGGGCGAGGAAGTTTTGATTGTCGTTGACCCTCAGACCGACGAGAGAATGACCCAGGCGATGGCAGCAGCCGCTTTAAACTGCGGCGCTGAGTACGGCGTATACATGATGCCGATTCGTGGAAAAGACAAAGCAACCATTTTCCCGAAATCTCTGGAACTTGGCATGGATGCCTGCGATGTATTTGTCGGCATGACAACTGCATCCGGTGCAGCTATCTACAATAACCATCTGAAAGAGCTCATCAACCAGAAGAAACTCCGTGAGGTTTCCATCTGCTTAAGAAGTATCGATAACTTCACACGAGGCGGCGCTCTGGCAGACTACGAAGCAGTTTACGCAGATGGCGAGAAGCTGCAGGCTATCTGGAGAGGTCATAAGATGGCTCACATCACCACACCGGCTGGTACCGACCTGTACATGGAAATGAATCAGATGGAGCCGATCATCGAATGTGGTATCGCGAGAAATCCGGGCGATGCAATGGCTTGGTCTGACGGCGAGGTTTCCTTAGGACCGGTGATCGACACAACCCATGGCAAACTGGTAATTGATGGACCTATCTGCTACTATGGATGCCCGACCACACCGGTTGAGTTAAGAATCGAACAAGGGCGTATCGTAGAGGTAGTTGGCGGCGATCCGAAGATTTGTAAAGAAATCCGCCGTCAGATCGCAGAAGTTAAAGATTCCGACAACATCGCAGAGATCGGACTTGGACTTAATCCGGCTTGTATGTTTAACGGAGACTTCGAGGAAGAGAAGAAGGCAAGAGGAACCTGCCACATCGCAATGGGCAACGGCTTCTACTATGGACAGCCGGCACGCTCGACCGTACATATCGACATGGTACAGTACAATCCGACCGTTATCTTCGACGAGGGAACACCAGAAGAGGTTCTGATTGTAAAAGACGGCAAGGTTGTTTGTTTGGGCGACAAATAAAACTATTGCATCCAACTAGACAGTTCACCCCAATTATAACCATATAAATATACCTTACTGTTTTGTATGACGCCAGGAATCCCCGTTCAGCCAGTGTATCGGCTGAACGGGGATTCTTGGTATTTTTAAGTCTGATTTGGATGTGAAGTACCGCCTCCCGAGCAAGAAAAACAGGTGACATTGAGCCGGTATGGAACTGCGGCTGGATGGTAAGCAAGCCGATGCAGGCGATTATCGTCCTGCTGTACGGCAGTACCTTATTCTACGCAATTTTCAGCGCACTGGGAATGCTTCCAGCAGGATGGTAAACCCCTTATCACGAAATATTTATAACATATTCGCAAATGGGTATATTTGTTTATAAGTGTGTGAGGGTTTGATAGTATATAGTCAAACCTCATGAGGAACAGAAAAAACTAAATAAACAGCTATGAAACAGACAACAATGACAGGCAGATAGCTTAAATCGGCTGGATGCAGAAACTGTCGAATAATAAAAAGTGAGGAGAATGAACTATGAGTGATAACAGAATTATCGAATGTATGGAACGTGCACAGTATCTTCTTGGCAACCTGATGGCTGTTAAACCGGGCGAGGAAGTTTTGATTGTCGTTGACCCTCAGACCGACGAGAGAATGACCCAGGCGATGGCAGCAGCCGCTTTAAACTGCGGCGCTGAGTACGGCGTATACATGATGCCGATTCGTGGAAAAGACAAAGCAACCATTTTCCCGAAATCTCTGGAACTTGGCATGGATGCCTGCGATGTATTTGTCGGCATGACAACTGCATCCGGTGCAGCTATCTACAATAACCATCTGAAAGAGCTCATCAACCAGAAGAAACTCCGTGAGGTTTCCATCTGCTTAAGAAGTATCGATAACTTCACACGAGGCGGCGCTCTGGCAGACTACGAAGCAGTTTACGCAGATGGCGAGAAGCTGCAGGCTATCTGGAGAGGTCATAAGATGGCTCACATCACCACACCGGCTGGTACCGACCTGTACATGGAAATGAATCAGATGGAGCCGATCATCGAATGTGGTATCGCGAGAAATCCGGGCGATGCAATGGCTTGGTCTGACGGCGAGGTTTCCTTAGGACCGGTGATCGACACAACCCATGGCAAACTGGTAATTGATGGACCTATCTGCTACTATGGATGCCCGACCACACCGGTTGAGTTAAGAATCGAACAAGGGCGTATCGTAGAGGTAGTTGGCGGCGATCCGAAGATTTGTAAAGAAATCCGCCGTCAGATCGCAGAAGTTAAAGATTCCGACAACATCGCAGAGATCGGACTTGGACTTAATCCGGCTTGTATGTTTAACGGAGACTTCGAGGAAGAGAAGAAGGCAAGAGGAACCTGCCACATCGCAATGGGCAACGGCTTCTACTATGGACAGCCGGCACGCTCGACCGTACATATCGACATGGTACAGTACAATCCGACCGTTATCTTCGACGAGGGAACACCAGAAGAAGTTCTGATCGTAAAAGACGGCAAGGTTGTTTGTTTGGGCGACAAATAATATGGCTATATATTAAGAAATATCAAGAACGAATTGTCAATGAAAGACTGCATGAATTGCGGCTGTGATTTCCCCTTGAGCAGCCGCAATATAAAACATCAGGAATTTGTAAAAGCTTAGGAATTGAATAAACCTCCATATTAAAAATGGAAGCTGTGGACGCAGGTTAGCTGCCTTAGATGTGCAGAGCGCAGGTGTTCGCAGCTTCTTTTGAGTGCTGATTCACGCACCTGGAAGTTTTGTAAAATAAGTTGGATTCTGCCTGAAAACGGACGGAAAATACAGTTTATTTGTTTACAGATATAGAAATCTTATGATAAAATAATAACAATAAAAAATAACTGTTAGATATGGCGGTTATATTCGTTTATAGCAGATTTTAGCATAGAGATATGGGAAAGCGGATCAGCCATATTTAAGTGTAGAGCCATGGCAAAATTCGTTATGGGTCATGTGTGCAAGAACCGTAACATCATTTAAGCAAAGCAGGATGGAAAATGGACAGGGGGAATTGACAAATGCTGAATGAAATGAAGTACGTGTATGAGGTTTACAAAGAAAAGAGTTTTTCCAAAGCGGCGAAGAAGCTTTTTATCAGCCAGCCAGCACTCAGCAACATGGTGCGGAAGGCAGAGAAAGAGATGGGAGCGCCGATTTTTGATCGCAGTACGATTCCGCTGACGGTGACGAAGGAGGGCGCGTATTACATCCGTACCGTTGAAAAGATTCTTTTTCTGGAACGGAATTTGGAACGGTATTTTCAAGATATTGCGGGGCTTCAGGGCGGCACGCTGGCGCTCGGCGGTGCATCTTATTTCTGCTCGTTTGTGTATCCGGATCTGATTGCCCGTTTTCAGACAAAATATCCGCAGGTTACGATTGACCTAACAGAAGGAAATACGCGGGAGCTGAAAGCGGGGTTGGAAAATGAGTCGCTGGATCTGGTGTTGGAGACGGCGATGGAGAAGGACGATACTTCGATCAAACGGTATTTATTCCGGAAGGAAAATCTGATTCTGGCAGTTCCGGAAAGTTTTCCAGTTAACCGGAAGCTGCAGCCATACCGACTGTCCAGGCAGGAGATTCTGTCCAAGTCCTTTTTAAAACCGGAGGTGGAGGCAGTTCCGTTAAAGGAATTTAAGGATGTGCCGTTTATCACGATGAAACCGGGCAATGATATGTATAAACGAGGCGCGAAAATGTGCCGCAACAGCGGTTTTACGATGAAAACTGTGATGATGGTGGATCAGGTGCTGACTTCTTTAAATATCGTCTCCAATGGGGTTGGAGCGATGTTTGTGCGTTCTGATATTGTACAGTGGCGTCCGGAGGACCCGAGGCTGGTCTATTATAAGATAGACGACCCGTTGTCTGAGCGGGAGATCACATTTTCGGTCAAGCGGGGGCGTTATGTGACGGCGGCGATGCGTGAGTTTATGCGTCTGGCAGGCATCCGGTCGGATGATCCGGACGCCGATCCGGCTGCCGGGAGGCAAAAGGAGTAACGGCAATTTCCGAAGACAGGGACTGAATGCGGCGTAAATTCCGGAATGTGGTTGCAAAATCAGTTAATCGTGTAAATTTTATATAATTTTACGTCGATTTAGACTTTACCAGCAGTCTAAAGTATGATAGACTATAACAATGAGGGTAAATGAGTTGCCGATTAAAGGCGGAAGAATTTCTATTCTGGAGAATTCGCGGGATGCTATGAGAGACAGGAGCAAAGGTGGATTTTATGAAGGAGACAGAGGGGATTTATTTATCCAAGACGATGAGGAATAGGAGGAATAGCGGGCAGGAACATGGAAATTACAGTTGCGAAGACGGCTGGCTTCTGCTTTGGCGTGAAGCGGGCAGTCGAGAAGGTATATGATCAGATAGCGACGGGGAAGAAGCCGATCTATACCTACGGTCCCATCATCCACAATGAAGAGGTGGTGCGGGATCTGGAAGAGAAGGGCGTACAGGTCATCCATTCGAAGGAGGAACTGGAAGCCCTGAAAGAAGGCGTGGTCGTCATCCGTTCCCACGGCGTAGGCAGGGAGATCTATGAACTCCTGGAACGCCAGGGACTGGAGCTTGTGGACGCGACCTGTCCATTTGTCAAAAAGATCCACAAGATTGTCCGGGAACAGTGCGAAGCCGGACGCCGCGTGATTATCGTGGGAAATGAGCACCACCCGGAGGTCGAGGGTATTAAAGGCTGGGGAAATGAGTATACTCTGGCAGTCGAGTCACTGGAGGAATTTGAAAATCTGGCACTCAGACCGGATGAAAAGCTCTGTATCGTGGCGCAGACGACATTTAACTACAATAAATTTCAAGATTTAGTTGAAAAAATTTCAAAAACGTATTATGATATACTTGTTTTAAATACGATTTGCAATGCAACACAGGAGAGACAGGTTGAGGCGAGGCAGATAGCTTCACAGGTTGATGTTATGATTGTGATTGGAGGCAAGAACAGTTCTAACACACAAAAGTTGTATGAGATTTGCCGCAGGGAATGTAAACACACTTACTACATTCAGACACTGGAAGATTTCAAGCCTGAGATAACAGGTACTGTGCGCAGCGTAGGTATTACAGCCGGGGCATCGACCCCAAATCAAATTATCGAGGAGGTTCATACTAATGTCAGAATTAAGTTTTGAACAAATGTTTGAAGAATCATCATTCAAGAGATTACGTACAGGAGAGGCTGTTACCGGTCAGGTTATCGGTGTCAAGGAAGACGAAATCATTCTCAGCATCGCTGGAAGCAAATCCGAAGGCATCATCACAAGAAGCGAATTCACCAATGAGCCGGGCGTAGATCTTAGAACCAAAGTTCAGGTCGGCGACGAACTGGAAGCAAAAGTTCTGAAAGTAAACGACGGAGAGGGCATGGCTGCTTTATCTTACAAGAGACTGGCTGCTGATAAGGGTCTGAAACGTCTGAAAGAAGCTTTCGAGAACAAGGAAGTTCTGAAAGAGAAAGTTACACAGGTTATGGAGAAAGGCCTCGTAGTAGAGGTTGAGGGAACCCGTGTATTCATTCCGGCAAGCATGGTTTCTGATACTTATGATAAAGACTTATCCAAGTACGCAGGTCAGGAGATTGAGTTCGTAGTTACCGAGTTCAATCCGAGCGGAAGAAGAAGCCGTATCATCGGCGACCGCAAGCAGATCCTGCTTGAGAAGAAAGCTGCTATGCAGAAAGAATTATTCGAGAAGATCGCTGTTGGTCAGACCGTAGAAGGTGTTGTTAAGAATGTAACTGATTTCGGTGCATTTATCGACCTTGGCGGCGCTGACGGTCTGCTTCACATCTCTGAGATGTCCTGGGGCAGAGTTGAGAACCCGAAGAAGGTTTTCAAAGTAGGCGATAAAGTAAAAGCTCTGATCAAAGATATCAACGGCGAGAAGATCGCTCTGAGCTTAAAGTTCCCGGAGAGCAATCCGTGGGCAAACGCAGCTGAGAAATATGCTGTAGGCAACGTAGTAGAAGGCAAGGTAGCACGTATGACTGATTTCGGCGCATTCGTTGAGCTGGAGCCAGGTGTAGATGCACTTCTTCACGTATCCCAGATTTCCAGAGAGCATGTTGACAAACCATCCGACGTACTGAGCGTAGGACAGGTTATCACTGCTAAGGTAGTTGATTTCAACGAGGCAGACCGCAAGATCAGCCTGAGCATGAAAGCTCTTGAGAATCAGGAAGCAGAAGAAAACTAATCAAACGGTTGACGCTAGTTTCTCATCGGACAGATAGTGCGTCAGACGGAGGATGAAAGAATCATCAGGCTGTCACTTCCACAGGAAGAATGTGGAGGTGGCAGCCGTTTTTGCGATGGCGTGGGGCATGGTATTCTTGATCGGAATGCAGTTGGGTATTTCTGGGATTGGAAGAAAGAGCTGGCTGTTTCTGGTGTTGTAGAAAGCTATTTGGTGATTTTATCTCAGTTGAGAAGACTCCCGCCTCTTCAGGTAGTGAGTAATAGCAAATTTGTCTCAGTGGGAGTTGGGTCTCCAACTGAGATAAACGCTCCGCGAGGATGCGCAGTGATTCTGATAGGAATATGTCAGCTTTGCTGACCAGAATCACGCGCCAAGTCTCACGGATGTTCGACTTGAATAAGATAAAAATGAAAACAGGCAGTATGGCGTATGTGATGGAACATAGGTTGTACGGTCTGTTTTTTGCGTGATGAGGAGCGGGATACGGCGTGGTGAAGGGTTGTGGGAGCAGAAAGATGGATTGGAGTGAGTCATAAGGATATTTGGAAAAATATTGACAAAGAAGGTACACTGATATATAATTTAGATACAATATTATATAACATATAATATTAAACAAGAAAAAATATTATATTTTGAATTAGTGAATCTTAGGAGGGATAAGATGGTTTTTAATACAGGAGCTGCGCTTCTGGATGCGATCGTCCTTTCAGTTGTATCAAAATCTGCAGAAGGAACATATGGGTATAAGATCACGCAGGATGTCCGTCAGGCAATCGAAATATCGGAGTCCACGCTTTATCCGGTGTTGCGGCGGCTTCAGAAGGATGACTGCCTGGAAACATATGACCGGGCGATCGACGGCAGAAACCGACGGTATTACAAAATAACGGAGGCGGGACGGATTCAGCTGAATCTTTACCGGGGTGAGTGGAACGTGTATGCAGGAAAAATTTCAGAGATACTGAAAGAGGGATAAGGAGAGGCAGATCATGAAAAAAGAAGTATTTTTAGAGAGGCTGGAAGCGCTCTTGCAGGATATTCCGGAAGAAGAAAAACGGGATGCGATTGACTATTACCGCGATTATCTGGAGGAGGCAGGACCGGAGAAGGAAGAAGAGGTACTTGCAGAATTTCAGAGTCCGGAGCATATTGCCGAGGTAATCCGGATGGAGCTGCAGAGTGAATGGAGTGGCGGCGAATTTACAGACCGGGGGTACAATGACAGCCGGTTTGAAGAAAAGCGGACGACTTTATCCAGAAGCGGTGGGGCAGAACAGGGAGAACGAGAAAAAGAAGCAGGATTTCAGGCTGGAACCGAGGACGACCCATTCCGGGAATTTCGGGATGAGGAAACGGGAGAAAATGCGGCATCCAATGAGAATCAAAGAAGCCGTCTGAGCGAGATGCTGCATTGCTTAAAAGAAAAAATAACCGGTTCCAAGATTGGAATGGTTGTGGCAGTTCTGGTAGTGCTTGCAGTTCTTCCATTTATCTTTTCGCTGGTAACGGGAACTGTGGGAAGTGTTTTTGGGCTGGCAGTCGCACTGGCAGCGATACTGGTGGTGCTGGGACTGATGACGGTGCTGGTGTTTGTTGGCGGAATTATGCTGTTTGTTCTGGGTACGGCGAGTCTGTTTGAACATTTTGCGATGGGACTGATGTTCATCGGATTGGGTATCGCGGCAGAGGGCAGCTGTCTGCTTCTGATATGCGGCTGTATCCTGTTTTACGGTGTATTTCTGCCGTGGGCAGTCAAGGGAATCATTCAGCTTTGCCGTCAGGCGGCAGGTTATCTGTCAGCCAGGGCGTAGGAGGATAGGAAAATGAAAAAATGGATGAAAAAAATGGCAATCATTGGCGCTGTCCTCTTTGTGGGTGGAATCGGTGTGACATCGATCGGGGCTGCCATTGGAGGCGCAGCTGCCGGACTGGATTTTCTGATCGATCAGGAAAAAATTTTTCAGGATAAATATAATTGGGGTGATTCGGAGGAAATATGGGATGATACGGAGCAGCTGCCGGAAGAGATCGACGAGCCGGATGAGATGGAAGAGCAGCTGGACAGAGAAAAACAATGCGAATAGTTTTCCAGAAAATGGACATACTCTGAGTACACAAGGTGGAAAGGAGTATTTTTTATGGATGAAAATAAGGTGGATTTTGAGAAAATGACCCCGGCAGAGCGGCTGAAATATGAGGTGGCGGAAGAAATTGGACTGGCGGACAAGGTACGGCAGTATGGCTGGAGAAGCCTGACTGCCAAGGAGAGCGGGCGGATTGGCGGTCTGATGACGAAGAAAAGGCGGGAGATGAAACAGGATAAGAAAGGCTGATAGATATTTGCTTGAAAACACCAAAAGCCCTTGAAAATAAAGGAAAAATCCAATATTTTCAAGGGCTTTCAAATCTGCCGGCTGCGGGACTTGAACCCGCACGGTGTTGCCACCAATGGATTTTGAGTCCACCTCGTCTGCCATTCCGACAAGCCGGCTGTCTATCGACGCTTTTTATCTTACCAAAATTGGAGACAGATTGCAACTGTTTTTTTGTTTGTTTTGAAATTAAGAAGCGAAGCATTCGCAGGGGCTTGCGTGTTTCATTAAAATAAGGTATGATTAGGTTCAAATGGGTTTATGAACGCGTCATGCGTGAATGATAATTCATATGGAATGACAGACTGGAAAAGGAGGTGGCGTCTGTGACCTGTCGGGAAGCGGAGCGTCTTGTGACGCCGTATATCCAGGATAAACTGAGCGGGGATGAGCTGGAAGCGTTTCTGGAGCATCTGGAACATTGCCGCAACTGTCAGGAAGAATTGGAAATTTATTTTATGGTGGATGTCGGACTGAAACAGCTGGACACCGGATCGGGTACTTTTGATATCATGGGCGCACTGCAGAAGCGGATTGCTGAGTCATATGCCCGCGTGCGCCGGATGTGGCGCTTCCGGAAAATGGAGTATGCGGTCAATACGCTGGGCGTGATGGCGGTATTGGTGACGGTGATGCTGCAGGTCAGGATTTGGCTGGCACCATAGAAAAAGCAACAAGTGATAGAACAGGAGACGGAAACAGATGGGCAAATTAGTGCTGATAGATGGTCATAGTATACTCAACCGGGCATTTTACGGGGTGCCGGAGTTGACAAATTCGAAGGGACTCCACACCAATGCAGTGTACGGATTTTTAAATATCATGTTCCGGGTGATCGAAGATGAGGGGGCAGACTATCTGGCAGTGGCATTTGACTTGAAAGAGCCGACATTCCGTCACAAAATGTATGCGGCATACAAGGGAACGAGAAAACCGATGCCGCAGGAGCTGCATGAGCAGGTTCCGGTGATGAAGGAAGTGCTGACAGCGATGGGCGTGCCGATTCTTACCAAGGCGGGGTATGAGGCAGACGATATTCTGGGAACGATCGCGAAACGCTGTGCGGCGGAGGGCGTGGAGGTTTCTATCGTATCAGGAGATCGTGACCTGCTGCAGCTTGCAGATACGCACATTAAGATTCGGATGCCGCGTACTTCGAAGGGTACGACGGAGATACGCGACTATTACCCGGAGGATGTGAAGGCGGAGTATCAGGTGACACCGATCGAATTTATTGATGTAAAGGCGCTGATGGGCGATACTTCGGATAATATTCCGGGTGTGCCATCGATCGGTGAAAAGACGGCAACCAGCCTGATTACCACCTACGGAAGCATTGAGAATGCGTATGCACACATTGATGAGGTAAAGCCGCCGCGCGCACAGAAAGCGCTTCGGGAGCATTATGACATGGCGCAGATGAGCAAGGATCTGGCAACGATCCGCATCAATTGCGAGATTGGTTTTTCGCTGGAGGAGGCGAAGCTGGATTCGCTTTACACGCCGGAGGCATATCAGTATATGAAGCAGCTGGAATTTAAGTCCATTCTGCAGAAATTTGGTGAGGACGCCTTTGCGTCATCAGAAATGGAAAAATCTTTCCGTCTGGTAAATGATTTTGGCGAGGCACAGGTGATTTTTGACCGTGCACAGCGGGCGGAGGAGATCGGCGCGCAGCTGGTGATTGAAAAAGGAGAGGTTGTGGCACTGGCACTCTGCCTGAACGGGACATCGATCTATGCGATCCCGGCGGTTGGGTTCCTGACCGGACAGTATCTGGCGGAGGAGCTGGAACGCCTGATGGAGGTGGTTCCGTCTGTGACGGTTCTGGATCTCAAGATCCAGCTTCCATTTCTTAAAAATCACAGCCGCCGGATCGTGGACGGCATCCGGAATGCAGAAGGAAACCGTGCGGTTATGGACGCAGGCGTGGCGGCGTATCTGTTAAATCCGCTCAAGGATACCTATGGATATGATGACCTGGCGCGCGATTACCTGGATATGACCGTGCCGTCACAGGTCGATTTGCTTGGAAAAACGGCGCTGTCGGATGCATTTGAGACAATGCCGGAGAAAGCGTTGAATTGTGTCTGCTACATGGCATATACGGCGTGGAAATCGCGGGAAATCCTGCTGGGGCGGCTTCGAAGACATGGAATGATGCATCTCTTTTATGAGATAGAGATGCCGGTTATTTACAGCCTCTACCATATGGAAGAGGAAGGTATTCAGGTGCGCCGGGAGGAATTGAAAGCCTACGGCGAACGCCTCCAGACGCAGGTAGAGAAACTGGAGCAGGAGATTTACGCCGAGACGGGCTGTGAATTTAATATTAATTCCCCGAAGCAGCTGGGTGAGGTTTTATTTGAAAAAATGTCCCTGCCGGGCGGCAAAAAGACGAAGACCGGCTATTCGACGGCGGCGGATGTGCTGGAAAAACTGGCGCCGGAGTATCCGGTTGTGCGGAAAGTATTAGACTATCGCCAGGTGGCGAAACTCAAATCGACCTATGCGGACGGGCTGGGTGCATTTATCCGGGAGGACGGACGAATCCACGGAACCTTTAACCAGACGATCACAGCGACAGGACGTATCAGCAGTACAGAGCCGAACCTGCAGAATATTCCGGTGCGTATGGAGCTGGGACGCGAGATCCGGAAGCTGTTTGTACCGCGCGAGGGCTGTGTGCTGGTTGACGCTGATTATTCCCAGATTGAGTTGCGTGTGCTGGCGCATATGTCGAATGACAAGAACCTCATCCAGGCATACCGGCAGGCGGAGGACATCCACGCGATCACGGCGTCGCAGGTATTCCATGTGCCGCTTGAGGAAGTGACACCGCAGCTTCGCCGCAATGCAAAAGCAGTCAATTTCGGTATCGTATATGGTATCAGCGCGTTTGGACTGGGCGAAGATCTCGGCATTTCCCGCAAGGAAGCGACCGAGTACATTGAGCGCTACTTTGAAACCTACCCGGATGTCAAACGTTTCCTCGATGGTCTGGTAAAAACGGGCAGGAAATACGGCGAGGTCAAGACTATGTATGGGCGTGTGAGACCGATTCCGGAGCTGAAATCCGGCAATTTTATGCAGCGTTCGTTCGGTGAGCGTGTGGCGATGAATTCCCCGATTCAGGGAACTGCAGCCGACATTATCAAGATTGCGATGATCCGCGTCGATCAACGCCTGCGCCGCGAAGGACTGCGTTCCCGCATTGTCCTCCAAGTGCACGATGAACTCCTGATTGAAACCTGGAAAGAAGAGCTGGAACAGGTGCAGTCGATTCTGGCGACGGAGATGAAACGTGCGGCGCAGCTGCAGGTGGAGCTGGAAATCGATATGAAGATGGGAAATTCGTGGTTTGAAACGAAATAATGGAAAGGTACAGATAAACATGAAGATAATCAGTATTACCGGAGGCGTTGGTTCCGGTAAGAGTGAGGTCCTGCGTGTGCTGCAGGAGGAATTTGACGCGGAAATTATTAAGGCAGATGAAGTGGCTCACCAGCTCATGGAGCCGGGTAAGAAAGGCTATCAGCATGTGGTAGAGGCGTTGGGTGATTCCTTTTTAAATAAGGACGGCAGCATTGACCGCAAAAAGCTGGCGGCGCTTATTTTCCAGAATAAAGAGGCGGTGGAGACGATGAACGCCATCATCCACCCGATGGCGTGGGAGGAGATCCGCTATGCGATCAACCATTCCGACAAGGAGATCATCGTTGTGGAGGCAGCTCTCTATGATGACGACCATAATGCGATGTTTGATGAAATCTGGTATGTATACACATCGGTGGAAAACCGCATCAAGCGTCTGATGGCAAGCCGCGGCTACAGCGAGGAAAAATGCCGGGACATCATGGCAAATCAGGCATCCGAGGACGATTACCGGAGTTTTGCGACGCGTGTGCTGGACAACAACGGCGGGATTGAGGATATTCGGAAGCAGATAGCGTCATTTTTAGGAAAAGAGGATTAGGATACATATGCGGATGGTTAGTATTGCCAGCGGCAGCAGCGGGAATTGTATTTATATAGGAAGCGACAACACCCACGTTCTGGTGGATGCGGGGATCAGCAACAAGCGTATTGAGATGGGGTTAAATGACCTGGGGCTGAATGCGCGGGAACTGGATGGAATTCTCATCACGCATGAACATTCCGACCATATCAAAGGGCTCGGCGTGCTGGCGCGCAAATATGGCACACCTATTTACAGCACAAAAGAGACATTAGAGGAAATTCAGGATTCCAAGAGTCTTGGCGAGATTCCGGAAGATCTGATGCACCCGATTACGCCGGATGTTGATTTTATGGTAGGAGATCTGGAAGTCAAACCGTTCCGGATCGACCATGATGCAGCGAATCCTGTTGCCTACCGGGTTCAGAATGAAAAAAGATCGGTGGCGGTGGCGACGGATATGGGGCATTATTCCCAGTACATCATTGACCATCTGCAGGGGCTGGATGCGATTTTGCTGGAAGCCAACCACGATGTCAAAATGCTGGAGGCAGGACCGTATCCGTATTACCTGAAGCGTCGTATCTTAGGCGATTACGGACACCTTTCCAATGAAAATGCGGGACGGCTTTTAAGTTCCATTCTGCATGACAATTTGAAGCATATTTTCCTGGGGCATCTGAGTAAGGAAAATAATTACGAAGAGCTGGCATATGAGACGGTGCGTCTGGAGATCACAGAGGGAGATACGCCGTATAAGGCGAATGATTTCCCGATCACAGTGGCAAAACGCGATGCAGTGTCGCAGATTGTGACGGTGTAGAAGACGTAAAAGTATTAAAATTGGTTATACAAAGTCTGAAAACAAGCCAGAAGATATATTTGGGGTTATGGCTTGGAGGCATGGACAAACGTGTGGGGTTGACAGAAATATCGTTACTGTACACGCATACGTGTCCAGTAACGGAATATCATTTTAGGTGTAAAAGTCAGCAGCCGGATGGCAGTTGAGTTTTTATAGAAATTAGTAAGTCATAAAAACATTTCCGCCATAGGACGGAGAGCACACAGGAGGATGAAAGCTATGAGTAAGATTATTATTACTATCGTTGGACAGGACCGCGTCGGTATCGTTGCAAAAACGTGTAATTATCTGGCTGACCACAACATGAACATTCTTGACATCACGCAGACGATCCTGCAGGAATATTTCAACATGATGATGATCGTGGATATTTCCGGTTCCAAGACATCCTTTGATGATATGGCGCATGAGCTGGACAAGCTGGGACAGGAGATCGGCGTAAAGATTCTCTGTCAGAGAGAAGAGATTTTTACCAGTATGCACAGAATCTAAGCAAATATTTTCAGAAAGGACGTAAAACCAATGATTAACATGCAGGAAGTTCTGGAAACTAATAACATGATCGCGCATGAAAAACTGGATGTGCGGACGATCACGATGGGTATCAGCCTCTTAGACTGTGTGGACAGTGATCTGGCGAAGATGAATGAGAAGATCTACAATAAGATTACAACTTATGCGAAAGATCTTGTATCGACCGGCGATGCCATCGGACGTGAATTTGGTGTTCCGATCGTCAATAAACGTATCTCGGTTACTCCGATCGCGCTGGTAGGTGGAAGCGCCTGCAAGAAGAGCGAGGATTTTGTAGAGATTGCGAAAACACTTGATAAGGCAGCGAAAGAAGTGGGCGTCAACTTTATCGGCGGCTATTCCGCATTGGTTTCCAAGGGAATGACACCGGCGGAAGAGCTTCTGATCCGCTCGATCCCGCAGGCACTTGCCTGCACCGACCGTGTGTGCAGCTCCATCAATGTCGGTTCTACCAAGACAGGTCTTAACATGGATGCGGTCCGCCTGATGGGCGAGATGGTTGTGGCAACCGCAGAGGCAACGAAGGACAATGATTCCCTCGGCTGTGCGAAGCTGGTTGTATTCTGCAACGCGCCGGATGATAACCCGTTCATGGCAGGTGCATTCCATGGCGTGACTGAGGCGGATGCGATCATCAACGTCGGCGTCAGCGGTCCGGGAGTTGTAAAGACGGCTCTGGAAAAGGTACGTGGCGAGAACTTTGAGGTGCTGTGTGAGACGATCAAGAAGACGGCGTTCAAGATCACCCGTGTTGGACAGCTGGTAGCACAGGAGGCGTCCAAACGTCTGGGCGTTCCGTTTGGCATCATTGATCTGTCGCTGGCACCGACTCCGGCAGTCGGAGACAGTGTGGCGGAGATTCTGGAAGAGATCGGCTTAGAGCGCAGCGGTGCACCGGGTACAACAGCAGCGCTGGCAATGTTAAATGATCAGGTTAAGAAGGGCGGCATCATGGCGTCCTCCTATGTGGGCGGACTCAGCGGTGCGTTTATTCCGGTCAGCGAGGATCAGGGCATGATCGATGCAGTTTCTGAGGGTGCGCTTACGATTGAGAAGCTGGAAGCAATGACCTGTGTCTGCTCTGTAGGTCTTGATATGATTGCGCTCCCAGGCGATACGAAAGCGACCACGATCGCCGGTATCATCGCGGACGAGGCGGCAATCGGCATGATCAACCAGAAGACAACGGCAGTCCGCCTGATTCCGGTCATCGGAAAAACAGTGGGCGATACGGCAGAGTTCGGCGGTCTGCTTGGCTATGCGCCGATCATTCCGGTCAACCGTTTCTCCTGCGACAACTTTGTCAAACGTACCGGACGTATCCCGGCACCAGTACACAGCTTTAAGAACTAATAGGAGTTTCATATGGATAAATCACAGGAACTGAGAGAGGTGCTTCTGCGGTATCTTGATGCCGATCTGGAGCGAATCATTTTCAGCAACCCGAGAACCCGTGAATCCTATCTGAAATTAACCGTGCGTCCTCTGCTTTTGCGGGGGGCGCTTGCTTTTCAGACGGAAGAATTTACGGAAAAACAGGCATTTCAGAAAAATCAGAACGCAGAAAAGACCGTCGAGTACCTGCTCGGAGAACTGGAAAACCGTTACCGCAATGCGGAGATCGCGTCGCTTCACGGGATTGTCAATATTCTGATCAGTAAGAAGGGGACAGTGACGATCAAAGAGAAGAAGGTGGGGGTTAAAAGGGCAGAGAATCGGACGGTATCGGTGGCAGCAGGTGATGTGCAGAAAGCTGGAAAGCAGATGCCGGCGAAGAGTCATGCAGATGTGAAAGAAAATTCGCTCGAAAAATCGGGTCAGAGTCAGTCAAGTCACGAAAACGGAAAGATGCAGAGAAGTGCTAAAATACAGGGAAATGGTAAACTGCAGAACAATGCGAAACAGCAGAAAAATGCCGGAACAGGACTGTCGGCTGGCATGGATGCCGCAGCGTTTTCAGAACGTCTGGCTTCGTTATCCCATAACCGTACTAAAAAATACGTCCTTCAGGAAGGCGTCCCAGTCCCATTTCTGGTAGATCTCGGTGTCATGACGGCAGAAGGCAAAGTTGTGAAATCCCGCTACGACAAATTTCGCCAGATCAACCGTTTCCTGGAATTTATTGAGGATGTACTTCCGAATCTCGATCCGAACCGGACGAATACGATCATTGATTTCGGATGCGGGAAATCATATCTGACGTTTGCGATGTATTACTATCTGCATGTGCTGAAAAAATATTCGATCCGTGTCATCGGTCTGGATCTGAAAAAAGATGTCATTGCGCTCTGCAACCGCCTGAGCAAGAAGTTTGAATTTGAGAACCTGACCTTCCTGCACGGCGACATCGCCGGATATGAGGGCGTCGATCAGGTCGATATGGTCGTGACGCTGCACGCCTGTGATACAGCGACCGATTATGCGCTGGCAAAAGCGGTCAAATGGGGCGCAAAAGTCATTCTTTCCGTTCCATGCTGTCAGCATGAGATTAACAAGCAGATTCAGAACGATCTTCTGTCGCCGGTTTTACAGTACGGCCTTCTGAAAGAGCGTATGTCGGCGCTTCTGACCGACGGAATCCGTGGGCAGCTCCTCGAAATGTCCGGCTACCGGACGCAGATTCTCGAATTCATCGACATGGAACATACACCGAAAAACATCATGATCCGTGCGATCCGCCAGGGCAAGAAAGCAGACGGGGCGGCATTAGAGGCAATGATGAAGGAATTGCATGTGAAGCCGACGTTGTATGGGTTGTTGGTGGGGGATGAGTAGAAAAACTGTGGCAGGTATAGTTGTATACTGAAGCTTATTTTTTGAATGAACGTTCAAAAAGTGAGTTATTAGGAACAACTATACCTGTTTTTGTTTTGTGTATATTCAGCAGTTGGAACAGTTCTTAGAAAATTGTGATATTGCAGATTTTGGAAGCTTTTAGAATAAAGAATTGAAATGATAGATCAAATGCGAAATATCAGAAATTAAATTTGATATTTATCATATAAGATTGTTCACATCGCATTTTCATGATATGATAAAAGGAAGAAAGAGTATTTGTTAAAAAAAATGATAGAACAAGAGGTGACATTATGGCGGTTAGTTATAAAAAGCTGTGGAAAATGCTAATTGATAAAGATATGAGGAAGAAAGACTTACGTGCATTGACTGGATTTAGTACAACAACAATGTCCAGATTGGGCAAGGATGAGAATGTGAGTACGGAAATTTTATCAAAAATATGTTCTGCTTTAAGTTGTGATGTTGGAGACATCATGGAATTTGTTCCTGATAAAAAAGAGGAACAGTAAGGAGGTACGGTAGTATGGATCATTCTTATCCTTATATTGCGTCTCTGACCAGAGAACCGTTCCTTTTCTACGAGATGCGTTCTACCGCAAAGCTAATGGCAGAAGGAAATTCAGATGATGCGATTGTGAAAGAAATTGTAGAGCAGAATCTTTTCCAGTACCCAACGGAAAAATCTATCACACGCATGGCGAAAGCCTGTATCAAACGGCTTCATGCTCTGGAAGATGATTCTCTGGTTTCTGCGATTGCGTCACAGCCAACAGATGTAGCAAAACAGATTTGTCTGTATGCGTTGATGAAGCAGAGCCGACTGGTCTGGGAATTTATGCTGACCGTCATTGGTGAGAAGTACAGATTAAGGGACACGTCTTTTGGTAAGATAGATTTGAATACATTTTTTATGCGCTTGCAGGAGCAGAATGATACCGTGGCTTCCTGGTGCGATACTACAATAACAAAGTTAAAACAGATCATTGCCAGAGTGCTTGTTGAAACAGAATATCTCGACAATCTCAAGGCAGATCATTTGAATCCAGTATGGCTACATCCTGTTTTGGAGAATGCCATCAGAAGCAATGGCGACACAGCGATACTGCCAGCGTTTAATTGCTTTTCTTAGGAGGTAGCCAATGAGTGACATAAAAGAACGCCTGGACAAAGTTCGGGTATTGATTCAGGAACCGGAGTTCCTGGAAGGCAAAGGACTCAGCAATGAGGTGAATATCAGAATCTTCTGCTATGAACCGGAGAATGAAATGGTTGTCCGCCATTTTGTGAATCAGTTGGAAACCGATCAGTCCTTAGATTGCCATTTGATCGTTTGTAATTTATATAAAACATTTCTCTCTATCTGCGATGATATGGACATCACAGATGCGATTCCCGATATGGAGGAAGCTGACGGGAGTGTTTATCTTCTGGAGCAGCTTAACTCCGCAATCGGTAATGGAGAGTTTATTGATAAAATCCAGTATGAGCCACATGAACCGGGTGATGTGCTGATGCTGACAGGTGTGGGCGAGGTGTTCCCGTTTATGAGAATCCATACGTTACTGGAAGCCTTGCAACCGTATTTTTCGGATGTTCCGATTTTGGTTATGTATCCGGGTGAGTTTGATGGTCGTCATGTAAAACTGTTCAATCGGTTGACACCAAATGATTATTACCGGGCATTCAATGTCATAGATTAAGGGGGATAAAGCCATGATGATTCGAGATATGTTTGCGGATGATATTAACCGCAAAATCAATGGTGTAATTAAAGTAGATCAGGCTGCTGATGATGTAATCGAGCAAGAGTTAAATGAATATGTCATTACCAGAGAATTGAAGAAACACTTTATTACATTCTTCAATTATTACGGTGATGCTTTCGACCAGCCGACAGCCGATATGGGTGTTTGGATTTCCGGTTTCTTTGGAAGTGGTAAATCTCACTTCTTGAAAATGCTTTCCTACCTTTTGGAAAATAAAGAGGTAAAAGGCATTCGCAGTGTGGAGCGTTTCCGTAAAAAGTTTGAGGATGACCCGGCAACTTTTATGCTGATCGACCGTGCCACGAAGGGTCAGACGGAAACCATTCTTTTCAACATTGATATTGAAGGCTTCAGCAATAAAGACAAGACTGCTGTACTTCGTGTTTTTGCAAAGATGTTCTACAACCATCTGGGATTTTACGGTGAAAATCTTAAAGTTGCCATGATGGAGCGTTATATTGACCAGCAGGGTAAGACAGAGGAGTTCCGCAGAGTTTTTGAAGAAAAGAAAGGCAAGCCATGGCTTGAAATGCGCCGTGCCTTTGCTTTCAATGGAAAGTTCATCATCCCGACACTGATGGAAGTTTTAGATATGAGTGAGGACGATGCCAAGACGTGGTTCAATGATAAAACCGCAACAGAAATTTCTATTGCACAGCTTGTGGAAGATATGAAAGCCTATGTAGATACTAAACCTGCAAACTTCCGTCTGCTGTTTATGATTGACGAGGTTGGACAGTATGTTGGTACGGATACCGATATGCTTTTGAACCTCCAGTCTCTGACCGAAAAAATCGGAAGTGAGTGCGAAGGTAAGATTTGGGTGATCTGCACTGGGCAGGAAGCCATTGATGAAATCATCAAAGTTCGTGCGGATGAGTTCTCCCGTATTCAGGCTCGTTTCAAAACAAGACTGAGTTTATCTTCTTCCTCTGTGGATGAAGTCATCCAGAAACGTATTCTGAAAAAGAAAGCGGAAGCAGTCGAAGAGCTGGAAGATGTTTATGAGCAGAATGATTCAGTCCTTCGCAATTTGTTCAGCTTTAGCGGTTCCGTTTTGGATATCAAAGGCTACTCCGGTCCGAGGGAATTTACAGAGAACTTCCCGTTTGTGCCGTATCAGTTCATCATCATGCAGAAGGTATTTGCTGAAATCCGCAAGCACGGAAATTCCGGCAAGCACCTGTCCGGTGGTGAGCGTTCCATGCTGTCCGGTTTCCAGGAAGCTGCACAGAAAATTCAGGAGAAGGACGAGTATGCACTTGTTCCATTCTTCCGTTTTTATGATACCGTACATACTTTCCTGGACGGTTCTATCCGTAGAGTGATTGAGCGTTGCCAGAAAGCTGCTGACAATGGCGATGGAATCGAACAGCAGGATGTGGATGTACTGAAACTTTTGTACTTGATTCGATATCTAGATGATATTCCTTCCAATCTGGACAATATCGTTATCCTCATGGCAGACGATATTCGTGTAGATAAGATTATCATGCGTGAAGCTGTCCGTGGAAGCCTTGACCGTCTGATGAGCCAGAATTATATCGGCAGAACTGGCGATACCTACAATTTCCTGACGGATGAGGAACAGGACATTCAGCGTGAAATCAGAGATACCAATGTGGATACCGTTTCTATTGTGGAGCGTATTGCCAAGATGATTTATGGTGATATTTTTAAAACCAGTAAATTTCGCTATGGAAACAATGATTTTGCATTTGACAAGATGGTAGATGGTATTACGGTTGGTGTGGCAACAGGCGGCATGTGTCTACGTTTCTTGACCGTTGCTATTGATGCTATTGAAAAAACAGATTATCGTCTGATGGCAGAATCCAAGGGCAACGAAGCAATCGTTGTTCTGGCTGATACGCCTTATTATGAATCTCTGGAATCTGCCATGAAGATTCGCAAGTATGTAATGCAGAGAAATGTAAGCTCATTACCAGATACAGTACAGAAAATTATTGAAAATCAGCAGAGTGAAGCTGGAAAATATGAGCTGAGTGCTATGACTGAATTGCAAAATGCCATCGAAGGGGCACAGTTCTATGTAGATGGCGAGCATCTGGAAATCAAAGCCGGAAATGCCAAGAGCAAAATTGACCAGTCTCTTGAATATCTGGTTGCTCATGTATATAGCAAGCTCGACCTGATTACAGATAATGCAGGCAGTGACGCAGATATTATTGCGATTCTGACAGGTGCAGTAACGGCACTTCCGGGCATGGAACCGAACCGTGATGCTGCTTCTGCTATGGAAGAATATCTGGAAATGCAGGATGCGAAAAAGCTACCGACTTCTATGGCAGATGTGCAGAGCAAATACAGTGCGATTCCGTATGGCTGGAAAGAAATCGACATTGCTGCGGTTGCGGCACAGCTGATTTATTCCCAGAAAGTAACCATCAAGTATGCAGGCAATACCATTCAGCCGGATGACCCGAAACTGCCGGATATGCTTCGTAAAAAGAGTGAGATTGGCAAGACTTCCATCAGCAAGCGTAAAACCATTTCCGCTACGATGATGCGTGATGTGAAATCAATGCTCCGGGATTATTTCGATGTTATGGATGTACCGGACGATGAAGATGGTCTGATTCGCTTTGTGACTGAGAAATTCAGTGAACAGCGTGATTACTATGCTTCTCTGGATGCCCGTTATGACGGACATAAATACCCGGATCGTGCATTGATGCAGGAAGCCATTCATCTGATGGATGATGTACTTTCTCAGAAGAAAGACAATATTGCCCTGATTGAGCGTGTGCTGAAAAAAGAGGATGCTCTTTTCGATAACAAAGAAGCCATGAGCAACGGCATTGAAAACTTCTTCAAGACTCAGGTAACAGTATTCGACCAGGCGGTGCAGTTTGAAAAATCTCTGCATGATGACATTGACCGTATTGCAGAAAATGAGGAAGCACACAAGGCACTGAATACTATTCGTCTGATTACGATGGTTCAGACTGGAAACGAGTTCAACTATACCCGGATTCGTGAACTGAATCCGTTGATGGATACGGTTCGTACCGCCCATGACAAGATGCTGGAAGAAAAACGTGCCGAGGTTCTGGAAACGGTTCGTCAGTGTATGGAAGCGACCCACACTGCCGCAAACGGCGATTCCAAGGCATCCCATCTGATTGAAAAATCAGATCGGTATTTCAGCCAGTGCAAGGAGAAAATCGCAGAATTAAAGAGCCTTGCCCTTTTGGATGCCATGTTCCTGCCGATGTGCCAGTATAAGGATGATACCGTCAGCAATATTGAGTCTGTTCTGGCTCCGCCTGCACCGAAGCCGCCAGTACAGCCGACACAGCCGGGGAAAGAAGCTGCTCCGGCAAAGAAAAAGGTTGTCCGTGCCTATAACCGACAGGTTGTATTCCAGGCAAAGACCTTACAGACGGATGCGGATATTGATGATTATGTAGAGAAGATTCGTTCTCAGCTGAAACAGTTGCTGAAGCATTGCGACGAAATCAAGCTGAATTAAGGAGGAGTTATGAAAAGTACGATAGAACATCCAAAAGTATTTATTTCTTATGCATGGGGAACTGAAGACTATAGATTGAAAGTTCGTTCTTTTGCAACAGACTTAATAGAAAATGGTATTGATGTTTTGTTAGATCAATGGTCTTTGAAAGAAGGAAATGATACATATGCATTTATGGAGCAGAGTGTGACAGATCCAACAATAACAAATGTATTAATACTACTGGATCCGATATATGAGAAAAAAGCAAATGAAAGACATGGTGGGGTAGGAACAGAAACACAGATTATTTCACCGGAAATTTACAACAAAGTTAAACAGGAGAAATTTTTACCTGTAATTTTTGAACGGAGAGAAAACGGAGAAATTCCAAAACCTCAGTATTTAAAAACGATGTTACATTTTGATTTATCTCAGGAAGAAAAGTATGATTTAGAATATCAGAGATTAGTGAAACGCTTATACGGAATAGAAATAATAGAAAAACCAGAATTAGGTAAAAAACCATCATGGCTGGAAGAAAGCTCTATTATTTCAACAAAAACGCGTACAGGATATGAATGTTTAAAACAACAGAAATCAGATAATGTTAAGAAAGACGAATATAGAAATTTTCTATTTGCTGTAAAAGAGAAAATAGTAAATTTTAGTAAGGATGAACTGGAAAATGGCGTATCAGCAGATGAGTATATAGAATTATATTCTAATACAAAATTATATCGGGATGATTTTTTGCATTTATTAAAATATTCACTTTATGTTCCAGAGGCATATAAAATTATAGCATCGCTTATGGAAGAAATATGTGTGGAAATAAAGGAAAAAGGTGGATGTGAAGGCGAAGTCGTAAAAACCTTGCTGCACGAGATATTCATTTATGTAGTGGCATTTTATTTGAAAAATAAAAATTCTGATGCCGTATCGTATATTTTGTCAAAGACATATTTTGTAGGTAGATATGGATATAATGAAGCTCAGAGTTTTGATGCCTTTTATTATAATAATGAGAATTTAGACAGAGCTGTCTCACAAAAAGATGGTAAAAATTATTATTCTGGGACAGCTAGTTATTGGATTAATAATATCAATGTAGAAGTATGTAACAAGAATGAATTTGTTTTTGCTGATATCTTTTGTCATAATGCATCTATGTTTATTGAAAATTACACTAGAAAGTGGTTTTGGTTTCCAATAACATATATATATGATAAAGCGGAATATGGAAGTAGTCTTTTCAGGCAATTTGCAATGCGTTTGAAATCAAAGGAGCATTTACAAGAAGCTGTTAAAATAATGGGATTTTCAGATACAGATGCATTTAAAAAGAAATATATTGAAATCGAAAGCAAAATTAAAGAAGGAAAGATTGGAGAATATCGATATAACAGTGCGTTTGAATCAGCACCAGTTATATGTCAATATGTTAAATCGGAAGAATTAGGGATCAGAAATTAATAGAAAAGTTTGGTAAAGGAAAATTAGTAGAAAATAAATGGATAAGAATGCGATTAAAAAATTTGCTGTCTGGGCAAGAACAGAGCTAATTGCCCGTGTTTCCCTGAAAGGTGTGGAATACGGTATCACAGAGGACAACATTGAGGATGCCAATGCGGACAGCGTTGGCGGCAAAGTCCTCACTGCCGATGAAAAGAAACAGCGTCAGGCTCTCATTGCCGAGATTAACGATAAAGGCTATAAGCAGGTCATGGAGGAGGTTGCCTACACTTGGTTTAACCGCTTCTCTGCTCTGCGATTTATGGAAGTCAACGGTTATCTTCCTTCCCATGTGCGAGTATTCACGGACGAGGAAAACAACTTTAAGCCGCAGATTATAACCGAAGCTATTCATCTGGATTTGGATGGACTCAATATGGAAAAGGTCTATGAGCTAAAAGATGCTGAAAAGACTGAAGAACTGTATAAATATTTGCTGATCGTGCAGTGCAACGCTCTGAATAAGATTCTGCCGGGAATGTTCCAGAAGATTGCGGATTACACCGAGCTTCTTCTGCCGGATAATCTGCTCCGTGAAGGTAGTGTGATTCAGCAGATGATCGAGCTGATACCAGAGGAGGACTGGAAGGATGCTGTCCAGATCATCGGCTGGCTGTATGAAGCATATAACATCGAAAAGAATGAATTGGTTTACAATGGCAATATGTCAAAATCAAGAATCTCCAAGGATCTATTGCCAGCAGCAACAACGATTTTTACACCAGATTGGTCTGTTCGTTATATGGTAGAGAACAGCCTTGGTCGTTTATGGCTGGAGGGACACCCGGATGTGAAAGAGCAGCTTCTGCCGACAGAGGAAGAACAGTCTGCTTATGCTGCCGGAAATCGTGACCTGGAAGATGCCAAATGGCACTACTATCTGGAAGAAGCTGAGCAGGAACCGGAAGTGCAGACACAGCTTGCCGAGATTCGTAAGGAATACGCCGCACTGACACCGGATCAGCTGAAAGTCATTGACCCTTGCTCTGGCTCTGGTCATATTCTTGCATATATGTTTGATGTGCTGATAAAGATTTATGAATCCTATGGCTATACCACCCGTGAAGCAGTGGCAAGCATTGTGGAAAATAATCTTTATGGTCTGGATATAGATGACCGTGCGGCACAGCTGGCTTACTTTGCGGTAATGATGAAAGCCCGTCAGTATGATCGTCGTTTTTTCAGCCGCGGCATTCAGCCCCATGTATATGCTATTGTGGAGAGTAATCATGTAGATAAATTCGCTATGTACTATTTCTGCAATGGTGATATGAAGCTCACAGCTACTATGGATACCATCATCAAAGAGCTGCATGATGCAAAGGAATATGGTTCTATTTTGAACATAACACCGCAGGATTGGTCTGCATTGTATGATCGTTTTACTGAGATTACGGAAGATATCAATATGTCCCGTGAGACGGCACTCAGAGAATTACTGCCGTTGGTGCAGGTGGCGGAAGCATTGGCACAGAAGTATGATGTGGTTGTGACGAATCCGCCGTATTTAGGTAGTTCGAGATTTAGTCCTAAATTAGATTCATTTGTAAAAGAGCATTATCCAGATGTAAAAACAGATTTTTCAATGGTAATGTTTAAACATTCTTTGAGAGATTTATGCAAAGATAAAGGATATGTTTCCTTTATTACAACAACTTCATGGATGTTTTTATCGAGTTTTGAAAAATTACGAGAGTATGTGATTGATGGGTATACTTTTGGTTCGTTGGTTGATTTTGGAACAGAATTATTTGAAGGTAAGGTAGGGCATAATCCGATCGTGGCATGGGTGAATTGCAAGTCAAACATTAAAGCAAATATGACAGCAATACGATTAGTGGACTATTGTTATTCAAAGCGTGATGAAAAAGAAGCAGAGTTCTTTAATTCTCAAAATCTCTATGTTTCAAATCAGAATAAATTTAAAATGATACCAGGAAGTCCTATTGCATATTGGTGGGAGAATTTCAAAATTTTTTCATTGCCGCAAGTTCAAGATTTCTATGAATCCGCAGGGAGAAATAAAACACATAACAATGAATTATATACAAGAAATTGGTGGGAAATATGTGATATGGACAGATGGCAGCCGTATGCAAATGGAGGTCCTTTCAGAAGATGGGAAGGAAATTCGCTTGATGTTGTTGATTGGTCTATTGCCGCTAAAGAGTTTTATGCAAGTCATGGAGGTTTATATAATCAGAAGTATTGTGGAAAGAGAGGTATTTGTTGGAATTTAATTACATCTTACAAAAATGGCTTTAGAATAAAATATAAGAATTATCATTATAGCTCTGCCGCACCCACTATTATTGCAAAAAAAGAAAATTTTGATTTTTGGATGCTTGCATTTTTGAATGGGATTGTAGCTTCTACAATTTTAAACATGTATAATCCTACACTTAATACAACTGTTGGAGATATTCTTAGTTTACCAGTCCAGTTCAAGAAAAGAGAACAAATTGAACCTATTGCAGAGAAAAACGTAGAACTTTCACAAACTGACTGGGATTCTTTTGAAACCTCATGGGACTTTCAGCACCATCCACTGCTTCGTAAAGTTTCTACCATTGCGGAAGCCTTTGAACAATGGAAAACGGAATGTGATGACCGTTTTAATCAGCTGAAAACTAATGAGGAAGAACTGAACCGTATTTTCATTGACATTTATGGCTTGCAGGACGAGCTGACACCGGAAGTTGAGGATAAGGATGTCACTGTCCGCAAGGCTGACCTTGGCAGAGATATTCGTTCTTTCATTTCCTATGCGGTTGGCTGTATGTTTGGTCGCTACTCTCTGGATGTGGACGGTCTTGCCTATGCAGGTGGCGAATGGGATGCCAGCAAGTATGCTTCTTTTGCTGCGGATAAGGATAACATTATCCCGATTTGCGACGATGAATACTTCGAGGATGATATGGTTGGTCTGTTTGTAGAGTTCGTGAAAACCGTTTACGGTGCAGATACTCTGGATGAAAACCTGAAGTTTATTGCCGACGCTCTGGGTGGCAAAGGTCAGCCGAAGGATGTGATTCGGAATTACTTCCTGAGCGACTTCTACTCCGACCACTGCAAGATTTATCAAAAACGCCCGATTTACTGGCTGTTTGACAGTGGTAAAAAGAATGGCTTTAAGGCTCTGATTTATATGCACCGCTATCAGCCGGACACCATTGCCCGTATCCGTACCGACTATGTGCATGAACAGCAGGCTCGTTATCGCACCGCCATTGCCGATTTGGAACAGCGTATTGCCAATGCTTCCACTGGCGAGCGTGTGAAGCTGAATAAAAAGCTGACCACCTTACAGGCACAGGATACCGAAATCAGAACCTACGAGGAAAAGATTCATCACCTTGCCGACCAGATGATTTCCATTGACTTGGACGATGGCGTGAAGAAGAATTATGCAATTTTCCAGGATGTTTTGGCTAAAATAAAGTAAGGAGGGATAGTTATCGAACCGAAACAAAAGAAATCTGTTCTCTTGGGGAATGGAGTAAACATACAGTTTGGTGGAAAAGCCTATTCAAATAGATTCATTTTGTCAAGAATTATCTTTAACGCACAGTGCGATAAGTATGATAGTCTTTTTGAAGGTACGCTGTCGGGAAGTGAAATTGAACAGATATTTCGAGGACTTCTTCCTACTGTAAATGCTGTGCTTGATGGAAAATATGATAAAGTCAATGCTGACGATGTAGTGAAAAGAGCTGTAATGGAGTTCAAGGCACAAAACGCAGAACGCAGCAAATTTGAGCATTATTATGAAATTCCATTAGAAGATTGGTTTTTGTTACTTCGATTATTCTTCATGGATAATCCAGATTTGAGTGATATGTGGAAAGCATCAAAACAAGGATTTGAATGGATGATTCTGGATGCTATCTATAATGCTGGTAAAATTCAAGAAATTTATCAAAAAATGAAAAAGCCTGTCAAACATTTTTTTAAATCGTTTGATTCGATATTTACATTGAATTATGATAATAATATTGAAAAGTTGACTAATAAAACAATTTACCATTTGCATGGGGATTATTCTGTCCTTGCAGATTCTGAAAATCCTGAAACAGTTCAGGGATTTTTGAACAAGCAAAACGGAAAAATTGTTATGAATCCAGATTATCTGCAATGTTATTGTAATGCGCTACTTAATTTTAGTGGACAGAATAAATATAAAGAAGCTCAGGATAAAGTGAAAGGAATTGAGGCACTTCAAAGACTAAAGCAATTACATGATTCGGATGTAGAGAAATTTGAGATAATGAGAGCAGGTGTAGAATCAGAAAAAGCTCAAATTATAGATACTTATATCAAACATCCAGAACTGAAAATTGCTACGGATTATCATTTTGGGGAACTTGAAAAACTTTCAGGTGAATTGCATATTATAGGGCTTTCACCACAGAATGACAGTCATATATTTGCTTGTATAGAAAAAAGCTCATTAGATAAGGTGGTTTTCTATTCGTATGGTGAGCCGCCAAAGAAATTGCCATTGACTAAACCATATGAATTTGCAGATATTAAGCAGTTATGGAAGTCATTGGATGCGAATCAGCCACAATATAATTGTGGTAGAAAATATCCGGATTCTGATGAAGCTAAAAAGTTTTTTGAACTTTTTAATGCATTATCCCTTGATCCGATCACAAAAGAAGAAATTGAGAAAGAAGCAAATTCAATTCCTGAATATATGGCGTTGCCATTATGCAAAGAAGCTATGAATTTGATTAAGGTTCAGACAACACCAAAAAGTGAAGAAGAACTTATGAAACAGTTTAGAATGGTTAGTAGAATAGCTTTAAGAGAGGGAATTTATCCGTCTGCTTTTTATTTGATTTTAATAGACAATTTTTCAAAATTATCGTAAAAGGAGGGCTTGCATATGATAACGGATGAAAGAATCAAAAATTCCAGTGAGCTGGAGTTTGCTGTATTTTGTATTGAAAATGTAGCAGCAAAGCTGGGTGTGGATGCAGAGCGTGTCTATCAGGCATTTACTGAACAGAGTGATATTTTGCACGGTTACATCGTGCCGGAATATGAAGTGCTGCATACCCAGAGTCGGGAATATATCGTTGATGACCTCCTTGATGTGATGAAAGAAAGGGGTGTGGAAGTATGATTCTCTATCATGGTTCTTTCTTAGAGATTGCAAAGCCGGATTTGGTTCATTCCCGTCCCAATGTAGATTTCGGGCGTGGCTTCTATGTCACGCCGCTGTATGAACAGGCGGCGAAGTGGTGCGGCAAGTTCAAACGCCGTGGGAAAGATGGCATTATCTCTCGGTATGAATACGATGAAAGCCGGGAATCTGAACTGAAAACGCTGAAATTTGATTCTTATTCCGAAGAATGGCTGGATTTCATTCTGAACTGCCGCAGCGGAAAAGATTCGACAGATTACGACCTTGTTGTGGGCGGTGTTGCCAATGATAAGGTGTTCAATACCGTGGAGCTGTTTTTTGACGGACTGATTGATAAAACGGAAGCTATCAACCGCCTGCGTTATGAAAAGCCGAACCTGCAAATATGTTTCCGCACAGAGAAAGCACTATCTATGTTGCATTTTGAAGGGAGTGAAGCACTATGACAGCGAACCCGATTTTGCTTCAGAAAAAATATAGCCGTGTTATTGAATGCTTTGCTAAACAGCAGGGACTTTCGCTGGATGCGGCATTGGATTTCTTTTATCATTCCCAGGTTTATCAGCTGATCCGTGATGGTGTTTCTGATATGCACTGCATGAGCGATGCGTATCTGGCAGAGGAACTGGAACAGGAATATGCCGAGAAAACCGCCGGATAAGTGCCGTTAAACCGCCGGATACTACAAAAAGTGCCGGGAAAGTGCCGACAAAATGCCGGATACCAAGGAAGGAAAGAAAGTGACTTATGGATACAGACAAAGTAATACAAGACTTAAACCGCAGGTTTGCTGCACTTCTGCCGGAGTTTTATCAGCGTCGTATCATCTTCTGGTACGATGAAGATAAGGAATTTGAGGATAAACTGGACGAAGTGGTTCTGGAAAATGCAAAGATAATTGCTCTGACCGGAAACAATGCCTTTTCTGTGAAGAAACTGCTTTCAGTGGACGATCTGACCACAAACTATCTGGTTTACAGTCCATTAGCATATAACCGCCCGGATGATAACTGGCTTCTGGATGTGGAGCTTTATAGTGAGGAGTTCCGGGCAGACCTGATTTCTATTTGGATGGATGAGATGGGTCTTACATCGAATCCGGCCATGCGGAAGCAGGTCAAGAATTATCGTGCTTATTTCAATGCGAAAGACCGCCGATTGAAAGTCAGCACACAGAATAAAGTTCCGGCAACGCCTGCACAGCTGCACATGGCTGTCATGGCGGCAATTTGTGGATTAAAAGACGCACAGCCGAATATGATTTTCCGTAGCGTGTTCCGTGCTGGATTGGATTTGAAGAACAATACTGTTTATCAGGATTTTGTAAAATATCATGTTGACGGTGCATTTTGGACAATGGTTCGCCAGGGCTGCGGATTTGTGGAGGAAGAACCAGACCTCGGACGGCTGGCAATTCATTTGCTTTTGACCGCCGCTACCCGTACCATGCGGCAGGAATATCTCGCCGGACTGGATAGCTTTATTTCCATGCCGCATCAGGCATATTGCTATGATTTTATTTCCGAGTGGCTGCACAGCGAGGATATTCAGCAGTTATATGATGTGGCACGGTATGTTGAAGATGAAGCCCGTCTGCATCAGCGTTTTGAAAAGCTGATGGTGGACGATCTGGCAGGAACCGAGTGTTTCCCGTGCATCAACGAAGTGATTTTGACAAAGCTGATGACAGAGATCAGCGACCATATCATTGATGTAGATATGATTACTTCCACCGTTGAAAAGCGAAGAACCTGTGCGTGGTATGAGCCGTTTGAGAATTTCTATGACGGTATCCTGCAAGTGGCGAATATGCAGAGCTTTTTCAAGGAACACTCTGTCGGATTCCATACTGCCGAAGCAAAAGGCATCTGGAAAGAATATACGGAAAGCTACTATCAGATGGATACCTATTACCGTTTGTTTCATCTGAGTTTCCAAAAGAGTCTGGAGACTTCCAATATTCTGCTGGATGATTTGTTTAAGCACGTTGTTGATAAAGTGGAAGGACTCTATACTCACTGGTTCTTGGGTGAATTGGGTAATAACTGGTCAGATGTGTGTGCGGATGAACTGGCAACCTGCGGTAAGGTTTTGGAAGTGCCGCAGCAGGAAGAATTTTACCGTTCTCGCATTAAGACTTCGAATACCAAGGTATTTGTGATTATTTCAGATGCTATGCGATATGAAGTGGCGGCAACTATGGCAGATCAACTTCAGAGAGAAACGCAGAGTAAGGTTTCCATCAGTAGTATGCAGAGTATCTTCCCGTCTATCACAAAGTTTGGTATGGCAGCGTTATTGCCACATAAAGAACTGACAGTAGAAGTTCGGAACGATATTTTGACGGTTCTGGCAGATGGTCAGTCTACGGCAAGCACTTACCGGGATGAAGTCCTGAAATCAGAAGATCCGGCGAGTGTGGCTTTGAAATACAATGACATCATTGCCATGAAACGAGCAGAACGAAGTGCGCTGGTAAAGGGCATGGATGTGGTTTACATTTATCACGATACTATTGATGAAGCCAGCCATACTTCTGACACCGCTGTTTTTTCTGCCTGTGATAAGGCAATTTCAGAGTTAAAAAACCTTGTGCGTATTATTGTGAATGAATTTGGCGGTACGAATATTCTGATTACGGCTGACCACGGATTCCTTTATACATATAGTCCGCTGACTGAGGATGACAAGGTAGATAAGACCAGCTTTAACGGCATGGATGTGGAATATGGCAGACGCTATGCAATCATGCAAAAAGGCGCACAACCGAACTATCTGTTGCCTGTGAAGTTCCTGGGCGGCAAAACGGAATTTGATGGATTTGCACCGAGGGAAAGTATCCGTATCAAGATGAATGGCGGCGGCATGAACTTTGTCCATGGCGGTATCAGCTTACAGGAAATGGTTGTTCCGGTGATCGAGTACCATTATCTCCGCAATGATTCTATGGAATACAAGCGTAATAAACAGAAATATGATACCAAGCCGGTAACAGTCAATTTGCTGTCTGCAAACCGTAAAATTAGCAATATGATTTTCTCATTGAACTTTTATCAGAAGGATTCAGTCAGTGCAAACCGTGAAGCGGCTACCTATCATGTTTACTTTACGGACGAAAATGGCAAGCAGATCAGTGATGTTCAGAAGATTATTGCAGATAAAACCAGCGACAACGGTGCAGAGAGAACTTTCCGTTGCCAGTTTAATCTGAAGTCTCTGAAATACAGCAATACTGCTACTTACTATCTGGTAATTGCAGATGAACAGAGCTTGCAGATGCCGCAGCGTGAGCCGTTCCAGATTGACATCGCCTTTGCGGTGGATGAGTTCGATTTCTTTAGTTAATACCGCAGGAGGATAGAAAGATGGGCAATTTACAGAGGGTGAAAGCACCCGTGAAGAAATAAAGAATAAGCTCCGTCAGAACTTTGACGGTAAGATTGTTCGGAAAGACCTGACAAAGAAAATCAAGGAAGGGGAAAATGTCCCGGTGTATGTCCTTGAGTTCCTGCTGGGTCAGTATTGCAGCTCAGATGATGAAACGGTCATTGAAAAAGGCGTACAGAACGTGAAGCGTATTCTTGCTGATAATTTTGTACGCCCGGATGAATCGCAGAAGATTCTGTCTCAGCTGCGAAAGAAAGGCAGTCACACTATCATTGATATGGTGACTGTCCGACTGGATATGAAAAAGGACTGCTTTTTTGCGGAGTTTTCCAATTTGGGCGTTGGCAATGTACCGATTGCCGACGAATACCCGGAGAAATTTGACCGCCTGCTCTGCGGAGGTATCTGGTGTATCGTTCAGCTGGATTACGAGGTTGAGGGCGACAATAACTTTGGCATTGAGGATATTGACGGAAATCCGCTTCGTTCCAAACACAAAAAGATATTTCTCCGATCAGTATCCGTAAGCTGACACCGATCCAGATGCCGCACATTGATATTGATGAACTGAAGCAGGGACGAAAGGCTTTTACGAAAGATGAATGGCTGGATATTCTTCTTCGTTCTATCGGCATGGAGCCAGATGAATTTACATATCGTGAGAAATGGCTGCTCCTAACCCGTATGATTCCATTAGTTGAAAACAACTTTAATCTTTGTGAGCTGGGACCGAGAAGTACCGGTAAATCTCATCTTTACAAAGAAATTTCACCGAACAGTATTTTGATTTCCGGTGGGCAGACGACGGTTGCAAACCTGTTTTACAATATGGGACGCAAAACGGTCGGACTGGTCGGCTTATGGGACTGTGTAGCTTTTGATGAAGTGGCAGGTATCAAGTTTAAAGATAAAGATGGCATTCAGATTATGAAGGATTACATGGCATCCGGCTCTTTTGCCCGTGGCAAAGAAGAAAAGTCTGCTATTGCGTCGATGGTATTTGTGGGAAATATCAATCAGAGTGTGGATGTGCTGTTGAAAACGTCCAGCCTGTTTGCACCTTTCCCGCAGGAAATGGGAACAGATACAGCATTTCTTGATCGTATGCACTGCTATCTTCTAGGATGGGAGATACCGAAGTTCAGACCGGAACATTTTACCGATGATTACGGTTTTATCAGTGATTATCTGGCTGAATTTATCCGGGAACTTCGCAAAGAACAGTATGGTGATGCACTTGACCACTACTTCCGCCTGGGAAGAAATCTGAATCAGCGTGATACGATTGCAGTCCGCCGTATGGTAGACGGTTATCTGAAGCTTATGTACCCGAATGGTGAGTTTACCAAAGAGGAACTGGAAGAAGTCATTCAGATTGCATTGGAAATGCGCCGCCGTGTAAAAGAACAGCTGAAAAAGCTGGGCGGCATGGAGTTTTACGATGTGAACTTCTCCTATATTGACCTGGAGGATATGTCAGAACATTATGTTTCCGTACCGGAACAGGGTGGCGGTAAACTGATACCGGATGGAATGTGCAATCCGGGACAGGTTTATACCGTATCCAGAGGAAAAAGCGGCATGATTGGCGTGTTCCGTCTGGAAAGTCAGATGCTTCCGGGCAATGGCAAGATTGAACGGACAGGCTTAGGCAGTGATTCCAAGTGCAAGGAAGCTGTGAACACGGCGTTCAATTATCTGAAAGCCAACGGCAACCGGATCAGCGGTTCTATCAGCACTTCGACCAAGGATTACATCATCAATTATCAGGATTTGCAGGGTATCGGTATGACAGACAAATTGGCACTTCCAACATTGATTGCACTTTGTTCGATTGCCCTTGGAAAGCCTGTTGTCAGCAACTTGGCAGTGTTGGGAGATATAACAATTAGTGGCACAATGATAAAGGTGGATGAACTTGCCAATACGCTTCAAGTGTGCCTGGACAGTGGTGCAAAGAAGGTACTGATTCCGAGTACCTCATTTGTTGATTTCGCAAGTGTTCCGGCTGATCTGATGAGCGCATTTCAGCTGATTCCGTATCAGAGTGCGGAGGATGCGGTGTTTAAGGCGTTGGGGGTAGAATGATTGAAGAAAGACGTAATTGTACTTATAGATTCACGAAAAGAAATAGAAAAGATGTTCCATCCGTTTGATGGAGGTATGGGAACATCTTTTGAACGGATCGGTGATGTGCCTAAATTTCAGAATTGGCTATGAAAAGTTAAAGTTATAACTTATAAAACCTCTTCGCAAATTCCAAAAACACCCCGCCTTCCTCTGCCATATACTTAACCGGCGAATACACCAGATAGAGTTTCCGGAGAAAGGCAGCTTCCCCAAGCGGAAAGAGAAGCAGTTTCCCCTGCCGTGCATCTGCCTGCACAGTTGCTTTTGAGAGAATGGAGATGCCCATTCCCAGCATGATACATTGCTTGAGGGCGGCGGCATCGTCCATCACGGCAATAACATTTAAATCATCGAGTGAAAGCCCTTTATTTTTTAGGAAATGAAGGGTTTCCTGCTTTGTGCCGGAATTATCTTCCCGGAGCAGAAACGGTTCTTTTAAGAGGGCATCCAGCGGTGATGGAATAGACTGGTAAGCCTGATAATGCGGTGCGGCGGGGGCAGCGATCACAAGCTCATCGGAGGCAAATGGGAGAAATTCGCAGGAGGTGTCCGAGGTAGTAGTTCCGACCAGACCGATGTCGCAGATGCCGTCATCCACCTTATGTACAACGTCCAGGCTGTCTGAGCAGGAGGCATAGACACGGATATCAGGATGAACTGCGTGATAAGCGCTTAAAAGTTCCGGCAGAAAATAGAGGGACGGAACGGAGGATGCGCCGATCCGAAGCTGCGGTTTCGTCTCGTTGGCGAGTTCCACGATTGCTTTCTGCTGCAGGGTCAGAATCTCCGTGGCATAGGAATATAATTTTGTCCCGGCAGGAGTCAGGAAGAGCGATTTGGTGGTGCGCTTTAAAAGCTGGGTGTGAAATTCCTCCTCCAGACTGCGGATGTGGGCGCTGACAGTCGGCTGTGAGATGTACAGCTTCTGGGCGGCAAGCGAAAAACTCTGATATTTGACGGTGTACACGAAAGCTTCTAATTGGCGGATGTCCATATATTTAAAATCCTTTCTATAGATAAAATCAATTTTTAATGATTCTGTGATAAAATCCAAAATTAAAATGAATAGTAGACAGGTGAAAACAATCTCTAAAGAAGAGTGTAGCTTTATTTATTGAAAATATCAATAAGTTTATAGCAAATATCAATATAAACGATTTTACCATAAAAATACAGGATGTTATACTTGTCTGCGGAAAGTATGGATAGATCCATGAAATGTACGCGCTTGAAATTTTTCTTGTTTGATTTTGTGAGATGATTTTTTTGCCGGATGCACTCAAATTTCTGATATGTATTGATGAAATGCGAGTGTGGTGCGTGAAATCACCCACAATGACGAGTGTGAGAAAAACTTTAAGAGTACATGAAATAAAAAAGGAGGCAGGTATGAAAGTATTTGACAAGACATGGAAGCTGGCAGTGGCAGGCGCGCTTGTGGGTGTGCTGGCAGCATTGCTGGCGTATTTTGGAAATCCGGCCAATATGGCGATCTGTATTGCGTGCTTCGTACGTGATACGGCGGGCGCGCTGAAACTTCACTCAGCAGCACCGGTTCAGTATTTCCGTCCGGAGATTGTAGGATTTGCAGTGGGAGCATTTGCAATCTCACTGGTGACGAACGAGTATAAGGCGACAGCAGGTTCTTCACCGATGATCCGCTTTGTTCTGGGTGCGATCATGGTAATCGGCGCGCTGGTATTCTTAGGGTGTCCGCTGCGTATGGTTCTGCGTATGGCAGCCGGTGACCTGAATGCGTATGTAGCGCTGGTTGGATTTGCAGGCGGTATTGCAACCGGTTCGTTCTTCCTGAAAAAGGGATTTTCGCTGGGCAGAGCGTATGAGACGCAGAAATCAAGCGGATATGTGCTTCCGGTGCTCCTTCTGGCGCTTTTTATCATTGGAGCAGTAACAGGCGTATACGCAGCCAGCACGGAAGGACCGGGAAGCAAGCACGCACCGATTCTGATTTCCCTGGTTGCGGCTCTCCTGATTGGTGCACTGGCACAGAAGAGCCGTATGTGTTTTGCAGGCAGCATCCGTGATGTGATTCTGATGAAAAACTTTGATTTGCTCAGCATTATCGGCGCACTGTTTGCAGTCATGCTGATTTTTAACCTTGCAACTGGCAATTTCCATTTGAGCTTTTCCGGTCAGCCGATCGCGCACTCCCAGCATCTCTGGAATATTCTGGGTATGTATGCCGTTGGATTTGCAGCCGTTCTGGCTGGCGGATGCCCGCTGCGTCAGATCATTCTGGCAGGGCAGGGCTCCTCGGACAGTGCGGTAACCTTTCTGGGAATGCTGTTAGGGGCGGCACTTGCACACAATTTTAACCTGGTTGGTGCGGCAGCAAAAGCGGCAACCGAGACAGAGGTAGCCGTTTTGGGTGGTCCGGCGATGCCGGGCAAAATTGCCGTAATTGTATGTATTGCCCTGTTATTCGTGATTGCAGCGGCAAATATGAAACGTAGAAAGAAATAAAGAAAAGAGGAAACGGAAAATGTCAGATTTTGTTGAGGTAGATGTGCGGGGACTCTCCTGTCCGGAACCGGTTTTGATGGTGATGGATGCGATGGACGAACATCCGGGAAAACAGATCCGTGTGCTTGGCGATGAGGCACACACCCGGACGAATATTGAGCGCACGTTGGAGTATCATGGAAAAGAGGGGCACACCGAGGTGCTGGAAAACGGCTGTTTCACCATTACCTTTGAAGCGTGATGCTGCTCTGGAATATTAAATAGGTGGAAATGATGAGGCAGAAACGGGAATATCGGATTTTTACCTTTCACACGACGGCTGCGGCGATGGAGATGGAGGCATTCTGCCGGGAACAGGGAATCAGAGGGCGCCTGGTGCCTGTCCCACGCGAACTCTCAGCAGGCTGTGGAATTGCCTGGCGGATGGAACCGGCGGAATATGAACGGTTTCAGGGAGTGATTGCGGAGAGCCAAATTGAGATCGAGCAGAGCTGTGTGGTTATGAATTAAATAAAATGTTATGTTAGAGCAGGCATCATAGAAAAAGTATATAGGAAAAAGCGGCGGTATCGGCAGTGGCGAGACATTCAAAAAAGAATGGAGCGCTGACTGTGTGATACTGCTGCTTTTTGGCGTGTAAATCGAGGTCAGAATGAGGTCATTGAGGTCAGAAATCAAATCATGACCTCGATGACCTCATTTGTGACCTCGATGATCCCAATATTTTGAAATATTATTCTTCCGCCTTCGCCTCCTCCAGCAGCCGTGCAATCTCCCCCCGCACCAGCGAGAATGCAACCTCATTCCGTCCGCTGTTTGTAACGACATCTGCATAGGCGCGGGTCGGTTCAACAAAGAGAGCATGCATCGGTTTGACGGTAGTCAGATACTGGTCGATGATGTTTTCGATATCGCGTCCGCGCTCTTTCGTGTCACGTAAGATTCGGCGGAGGATGCGCTCGTCGGCGTCGGCATCGACGAAAATGCGGATGTCGAGCAGATTGCGGAGTGCTTCGTCATAGAGAACGAGAATGCCCTCCAACAGGATAACCGGGCGCGGCTCGATGTGAATGGTCGCTTCGGCGCGGTTGTGGTTGGCGTAGTTGTAGGTTGGACAGTCGATTGCCTCCCAGTTTTTCAGTTTGTTGAGATGCTCAAGAAGCAGCTCCGTCTCAAATGCATCCGGGTGGTCGTAGTTCAGCTTTTTGCGCTGTTCAAATGGCATATCGTCGTGGGCGCGGTAGTAGTTGTCGTGGTAAAGCACGGTCACCTGATTAGCAAATGCGTCTTTCAGACGGTTTGTAAAAGTGGATTTTCTTGAACCAGTTCCTCCGGCAATTCCGATGATAATAGGTGATTTTCTATTCACTGTGGTTTCCTCCATTTGTAAGTTTTATCTCAGTCGAGAAGAGTCCCACCTCTTTAGGTGGCGAGTAATAGCAAATTTGTCTCAGTGGGAGGTGGGTCTCCGACTGAGATAAACGCTCCGCGGGGATGCGCAGTGATTCTGTATGGAATATGTCAGCTTCGCTGACCAGAATCACGCGCCAAGTCTCACGGACGTTCGACTTGAAAACTGGTTCATTTTTATACAAAAACCAGTCCTTCTGTATATTCATTTTGAAATACGCCGCTGCGCTTCATCCGCACCGTCTGGTATAAATGCGAGGCGTACACCTCCTGCTCCAGCAGCGCGAGCGCCGACGGGGAGAGGTTCTGGGCGGCATCTGCCATTTTAGTGATGAGGGGGATGCTGCTTTTTTTATGCAGACAGGAGAGCAGAGGGCTGCTCTGCCTGCAAAAACCGAGAATCCGTGCATAGAGTGCATAGCCCTCTTCCTTCCACCGGGAAATATCCTCCTCGCGCATACCGAGTACCAGATGCAGAAGCGCCCGGCTGACACGCGTGTAGGTAAGCTGGCGCGTCTTTAACGCCTGAATCCGTTCTTCAAAAGAGAGAGGAAAGTAAGGTGGTTTTGCAAGACGGGCGGCAAGCTCCGGGGAGAGATCTGCGATGCGGGATATAGCCTGCGTATTGGTATCAACAGACAGAGTGCTGGAAGGCATAACGACGTTTGTGGCAGCAATGGAACCTTTCGCTGAAGATTTCTGCATCTGTAAAACAGCCATATTTAAAAGTTCTGAAAAGTCATCCGTAAAAACGGGAAGTGCACCTGCGTATGCGGGATGCGTCACGGCTGGCAGATGAGGTATTAAAATATTAAATAAAATCTCACTTTTTGAATCAGAACCCGGTTCCTGTTTTAGTGAAGCTGGACTATCTGCTGACAGATTTTCATAGCTCTTCCGAACTATCCCGCGAATTGCCGAAGCGGATGGAAACTTTGCTTCAGACAGTGCATCCTCATGATATCCGCTTCCCTCCCGCGAAATCGTATAAAATTCCATCGGGCTGTGCAGATCTTCCGCCGCCCGCAGATATTCAATCCCAAGGATATTATTAGGGGAGTTTAAAATGGAAGACCATATATGAGAGTTCGACACATCTGTATTTGCGTGAAAATCTTCCACATTTTCAACTCTTGTCCCGCCCGCCTGTGTTTCTCCCAGCGCCTTCGCCCGTGCCTGCGGATAAGTCAGTCCCGCTTTCAACCCTTTCCGCAGCCGTTCCTGAAATTCTGCCGATTCGTGGTTCAGCGCAGAAGCAGCCTGCTTAAGGAATTCAATCTGCCCGCATTCACTGCCGAACACAACGGCATCCACACCGATCGCCGACAGAAGCGCGACTCCATAGGCGGCAAATTCATGCGCCGAAGCGGTAGAAAAAGCGACCGGCATCTCAAGTACCAGGTCGGCACCGGCGAGAAGAGCGGCTTTTGTACGACGGTACTTATCAAAGATGGCGGGTTCGCCGCGCTGGACGAAGCTGCCGCTCATCAGGACGACGCAGTAGTCTGCGCCGGTCAGTTCCCTTGCCTGCTGCATATGATACAGATGTCCGGCATGGAACGGGTTATATTCGGTAATTAAACCAACGATTTTCATAAATTTCAATCCTGTTTTTTGCATTTTTGCGAGGAATTTTGTAGCAGCCTATTTATAATAGAAATAAAAATAAAAGACTGTTGCTGTTGCGGCAGAAAAATCTGTAAAAAATAGCAGCCATTTTCTGCTTCATTTACATTATATAGTGGAAGTGCGGGAGCGTAAAGGAAAAATTATAGTGCATCTTGTTAAAAATTTAATTAATCAAAAATTTGAAAATCGCTCTTGTATACAATAAACAACTGGTATATAATGTTAGCAGTAATAGACACACACTTATGAAAGGGGTTTTATAACCATGGCATTTATTGACAAAATTAAGGAAAGAGCAAAAACTGACAAAAAAACCATCGTTCTTCCAGAGTCAATGGACAAGAGAACATACGAGGCAGCTGAGAAAATTCTGAAAGAGGGTATCGCAAATCTGATCATCATCGGTACTCCGGAAGAGATTGAGAAAAACGGCAAAGGCTTCGACATTTCCGGTGCCACCATCGTTGACCCGTACAATGATCCGAATAAGCAGAAATACATCGACAAGTTCGTTGAATTAAGAGGCAAAAAAGGTGTTACTCCGGAAGTTGCAAAAGAGCAGATGGAGAAAGACTATATGTACTATGCTTGCCTGATGTGCAAGTGCGGCGATGCTGACGGCGCTGTATCTGGTGCATGCCATTCTACCGGCAACACCATTCGTCCGGCTCTTCAGCTTCTGAAGACCAAACCGGGTATCAGCTCTGTATCTGGCTTCTTCCTGATGGAAGTTCCGGATTGTGAGTTCGGTGAGAACGGTCTGTTCGTATTCGCTGACTGTGCAGTAAACACTGACTTCGATTCCAACAAGCTGGCTGAGATCGCTGGTCTGTCCGCAGAGAGCTTCAAGATGCTGGTTGGCGCAGAGCCGAAGGTAGCTATGCTGTCCTATTCTTCTATGGGTTCCGCTAAACATGATGATGTTACCAAGGTAGCAGATGCAGTTAAGATTGCTCATGAGAAGTTCCCGGAACTGAAACTGGATGGCGAGCTTCAGCTTGATGCAGCACTGGTTCCGTCTGTAGGCGAGGCTAAGGCACCGGGCAGCTCCGTAGCTGGACATGCTAACACCTTAGTATTCCCGTCCCTGGAAGCAGGCAACATTGGTTACAAACTGGTTCAGAGACTTGCAAAAGCTGGCGCTTATGGTCCGGTTCTTCAGGGTCTGTCCATGCCGGTAAACGATCTGTCCAGAGGATGCTTCGCAGACGATATCGTAGGCGTAGTAGCTATCACAGCTGTACAGGCTCAGCAGGCATAATTAATATTAATTGGAATCAAATGGATGGAGAACTGGCACTGCGTCAGAGAATCTTAAATCCGTTTAATTAAGAATTAAAAGTGATAATTACAGTTCAGCCCGGTATTCATACATAATCCTGCAGTTCACAACAGGGCAGTGCAGACGTTTTTGCAGATGCTTCCGTGTGAACCGCATATAGAGAATACCTGCGGCTGAATTGTGATGTTATAAAGAAAGGAATCTATTACCATGAATATTTTAGTTATTAACTGCGGAAGTTCTTCCTTAAAGTATCAGTTAATCAACTCTGAGACAGAGGGCGTTCTGGCTAAGGGTCTTTGCGAGAGAATCGGCATCGACGGTATGCTGACTTACCAGCCGGAGGGCGGCGAAAAAGAAAAATCTGAGATCGCTATGCCGACCCATACAGAGGCTATCAACGCAGTTCTGGCAGCCCTGACTAACGAGAAGAGCGGCGTTATCAAGAGCCTGTCTGAGGTAGGTGCAGTTGGACATCGTGTCGTACACGGCGGCGAGAAATTTACTTCTTCCTGCTTAATCAACGACGAGTCCATGAAAGCGATCGAAGAGTGCAACGATCTGGCACCGCTTCACAACCCGGCAAACCTGATCGGTATCCGTGCCTGCCAGGAACTTATGCCAGGCGTACCGATGGTAGCTGTATTTGATACCGCTTTTCATCAGACCATGCCGGATGTTGCTTACACCTACGGTATTCCGTATGAATACTATGAGAAATACAAAGTTAGACGTTACGGCTTCCATGGTACTTCCCACAGCTACGTATCTAAGAGAACCGCTGAGATCGTTGGAAAACCGTATGATCAGATGAAAATCATCGTTTGCCACCTGGGTAACGGCGCCAGCATCTCCGCTGTAAACTGCGGCAAATCTGTAGACACCAGCATGGGTCTGACTCCACTGGAAGGTCTGGTTATGGGTACACGTTCTGGTGACCTCGATCCGGCTATCATCGATTTCGTAGGTAAAAAAGAAGGTCTGTCCCTGGATGAGATGAACGAAGTCCTGAATAAGAAATCCGGTATGCTCGGTATCTCCGGCGTATCCAGCGATGGTCGTGATCTGGAAGCAGCAGCTGAGACTGGCAACAAGAGAGCACAGCTGGCCCTGGACGTATTCGATTACCGCGTAATCAAATATATCGGTGCATACGCAGCAGCTATGAACGGTGTAGATGCAATCGCATTTACCGCTGGTATTGGCGAGAACAACATCAAGATGAGAAAAGATGTTTGCAGCAGCCTGACCTACTTAGGCGTTAAACTGGATGAGGAGAAGAACAACGTAAGAGGTGAGGAGAGAATCATCTCTGCTGACGACTCCAAGGTTCAGGTTCTTCTGGTTCCGACCAACGAAGAGCTGGCTATCGCCCGCGAGACTCTTGCACTGGTAAAATAATTAAATATGAATTAAAATTTGCAAAAATATGTAAAATTAATCATTGACAAACGCGCTCGACCTTTGTATAATATCAAAGTGCGTATTAGGAGATTAGTATGCTGATTCATTTATCGGAACTTTTTAACTGCGAGGGTAGAAAGAAAGTCTATACAGTCGAGACTGCGCTGGACTCTGTTGATTTTGACGGAGAGACGTTTCAGATTGAGAAGGCTGAGCCTTTTGAACTGGAACTGACGGCTAAGACACGGCATAAGTATACGATGAGTGGTCATGCGACGCTGACGGTGGGAGGTCACTGTGCGCGTTGTCTGGAGCCAGTATCTTTCGACTGCGAACTGGATTTTGGACGAGAGTTTGAGGTGCAGGACGGTCAGGAGGAGAGTTTAGATGATGAACCCTTTATGAAGGGGTACAATCTGGATGTAGACCAGTTGGTTTGCAACGAACTGCTACTGAGCTTGCCTATGAAAGTCCTGTGCAGAGAAGACTGCAAGGGGATTTGCAATAGATGTGGTACAAATCTTAATCTTCGGACTTGTACCTGTGACACTAGGTCGCTCGATCCAAGGATGTCGGTTATCCAGGAGATATTCAATGAATTTAAGGAGGTGTAACCATGTCTATCTGTCCTAAGAACAAATCTTCCAAAGCAAGAAGAGACAGCCGCAGAGCTAACTGGAAAATGAGTGCTCCGAACTTAGTAAAGTGCAGCAAGTGCGGTGCTCTGATGATGCCTCACAGAGTGTGCAAAGCTTGCGGAAGCTACAACAAGAAAGAAATCGTTAAAGTAGAAGACTAAGCTACAAGTGTTGAAAAATAAGGGGTTAAGCGATTTTTGCTTAACCCATTTTTCGCATTTTAGCCCATTTTTAGCCCATTTCAAGAGGGTGTTTAACAGGTGTTTTTGGGTAGATTTTAGCAACTATAACTTATGGCTTATAAAATGTGGTCAAAAACAGGAGAGATTATTAATTTGCAATAATCTCTCCATTTTTTATATTTCGTGAATATTATCAAATCTGTGATTTTTATTAGTAAAAATGTAAAAAATGGGGATAGAAGAGCATTAAGCTCAACTATCCCTATAAGAATGTTATTTAACAAAGTATTTTATGTACTGTTATTTGTTATTTAACTTTTACTAGCAAAAGTCATATATGTGCCTCCTGTAAATGAAAATATATTTCTAATTACAGGGGCCGCTCTCGCTACTTCTGAAAAAGATCAATAGCGAGAGCGGTCGCATATTTTGACATTTTTGTCAAGTATCAATTTAAAAATATGTTAGACTCCTATAGGGGATTTAACGCTAAAGCTTAACTTACTGACATTGGTTCATGGGTAGGCACTTTTGGAACCGAAAGTGCCGTAAGAAAACGTGGTGGCAGCAGGAATTTGCCGTATTTAAATGCGAAGCCACGGCAAATTCCGTTACTGGGCACGTATGCGTGAACAGTAACGCAGATAATGTGTAGATGGCGGTGTTGTATGCAAAAAGGTGTACAATGCCGCTATTTTTTGTTAATATAGAGAAGAAAGAAAAAAGAGGGATAATATTTTATAAATATCACGTTAGGAGGTTTTACATATGAAAAGGGGAAAATATTTACTTTTGACCGTCACAGCCGCCGCGCTTCTGGCGGCGATCCCATTTCAGGCATTTGCGTCGAAGGATACGGAGGACCGCAGCCCGGTTGGCTCGATCGGCTTAAATGTTTCGTCCTCGATCCATGTCGGTGATGAGAGTTCAGATGTGGATGTTTCGCTCGATTTCGGTGACTGCGATATTTCCAATGTTGATGTGATCAATGAGCCGTCCGGCAAATGGGTGGACAAGGATAAGCCAAAGCTGGAGGTTACTCTGGAGGCGGACGATGATTATTATTTTAAATCCGGTTATGCGAAAAAGAATGTAACCCTGAGCGGTGACAGTGCGACGGTTACTTCTATCAAGCGCAAGGGCGATGAGGAACTCCGGGTCGTGATCACCCTGAAAGCTTTAAAAGGAACCTCCAGTGATTACAGCCTGGATGTTGATGAGGCAGAGTGGGATCAGATGGATGGCGTTGCAGAGTGGAACGGCAGTGAGGATGCGAAATACTATGAGCTGCGCGTTTACCGGGATGAGAAATTTTTAAGTACGGTAAAACCGGGAAAAGAAACGAAATACAATCTTGGACGTTATCTTACGCAGGCGGGAACCTACACGTTTGATGTGCGCGCGGTTTACAGCGATTCACGGCACGGCGAATGGCAGACATCGGATTCCTTCACAATCACGGCGGAGCAGGCGCAGGAAATTCAGAAGACGCTTGTCTTCAAGGAAGCAGGCAGCGGTCCGGCAGCCGGTGCGTGGGAACAGGATGCGCTTGGCTATAAATACCGCAATTCCGATGGAAGCTATGTGACCAATAACTGGCAGCAGATCGGCGGTGTGTGGTATTTCTTCGATGAAAATGCATATTGCAAGACGAATACCTGGGTGTTCTGGAATGGAAAATGGTATTATCTGGATGTAAACGGCGCGATGTTAGTTAATACGACGACGCCGGACGGCAAGCAGGTCGGGGAAGATGGGGCGCTTCTGTAAAATTTTTAAGAAACAATTTTGATGAAAATCCGTCAGGGAAGATGGAGACAGAATTGTAAAATAGATGTGAGAAGAGGCAGATTGCACGGAATATGCGGTCTGTCTCTTTTACATTTAAAAACAGAGAAAAATAAAGAGAATATTTGCAAACAGAACGATGATAGAATGAAAATACATACATGAAAAGAGTGCTGAAGGACAAGCTGGCAGTTATTTCTGATGGAATAAAAAAATTAACAAAAAGAATACTTGCATATTGTGAAATAAGTAGTAAGATAGAGGTGGTATCTCATGACTGCCTATTTTTTAACAATCTAGGGGAAGGGGCGGTCTGAGAAGAGACTGCAAGGGGTTCTAAGCCAGTATGGAGGATGGCAAAAAAAGGACTGACAAAGGAGGGGCACAAAGATGGCAGCACAAATTTTGGCTGTGATTATTTTTATTGTAATGTTTGGACTTATCATCTGGGATCACATTGAGAGGCATATCGTATCGCTCGGATGCGGGCTTCTGACGCTGGTGCTGGTGTTTGGCATCTGTATGCACAGTGAGGCGGCAGCGGCGGAGACACTGAGCCTGCAGAGCTTCATGGTTCCGAACTTCTGGTTTCAGACTGAGGCGGCGGCAGAGTCCTCGAGCGGCATCAACTGGGCGACGATTCTTTTTATTGCCGGTATGATGCTGATGGTGGAGGGTATGGAGCGCGCGGGATTTTTCCGGTGGCTGTGCCTGACAATCGCCAAGGCGGTACATTATAAGACGATCCCGATTTTTATTTCATTTATGCTGATGTCGGCGTTTCTGGCGATGTTTATCGACAGTATTACCGTTATTCTTTTTTTGGCAGCGGTCACGGTAGAGCTGGCGCATCTTCTGCATTTTGATCCGATTCCGATGATCATTTCAGAGATCTTCTGTTCGAATCTGGGCGGCTCTGCGACGATGTGCGGCGATCCGCCGAATATCATCATCGGAACCTCGCTCGGATATTCATTTAAAGATTTTATTTTAAATACAGGTATGATGGCGGGTGTTTCGCTGATTTTTGTCGTACTGTTTTTCTATTTTTCCTTTAGGAAAGAATTAAAGGCGAGTGAAAAGCATGACGAAGCGGTTACATATCCATCCCCACAGGAGGCGATCACGGATCGGAAACGGTTTGCGGTCAGCGTGGTGATCTTTGCGGCGGCGATCGTAATGCTGGTGACGCATGCACAGACGGGACTGACAGTTGCGACGATTGGCGTATTTATCGGTGCTTTTTCGCTGCTGGCATCCGGCGGTGAGGCGCTCAGCATGATTAAGAAGCTTGACTATAAGACGCTGCTATTCTTCATTGGTCTTTTTGTCGTGGTCGGCGGCATGGAGCAGACGGGCGTCCTAAATTCTTTAGCAGGGATCATTGACGCAGTCAGTGGAAATAATGTAAAATGGGTAGTAGCGATTGTGCTGTGGCTGTCGGCGCTTGCGAGTGCATTTGTGGACAATATCCCATTTGCGGCGACGATGATCCCGGTTATCCGGAGTCTGGCGCAGGCAGGCGGCATGGATCTCTCGGTTCTGGCGTGGGCGCTTTCGATGGGTACGGATATTGGCGGCTGCGGAACTCCGATCGGAGCCTCGGCAAACGTAGTTGGTATCTCAGTGGCAGCGAAAAACGGACATTTTATCGGCTGGGGGAAATATTGCCGGTATGCAGCTCCGGCGACGGTGCTGGTAATCCTGATTTCCATGGTTTGTATATATGTGAGATACTTTTAAGGGGGCTTTTATATGGAGGAGAGGAAAAACAGAGTGATCATCTCGGTCAGCAGACAGTTTGGCAGCGGCGGACACAAGATAGCGGAAGCGCTGGCAGAGCATTTTGAACTTCCGATTTATGATCATAGGATGCTGGACAGTATTGCCAAGGAAAAGGGTGTGGATCCGCGTGTGCTGGAAAAATACGACGAGAAGCCGCTAAACCGTTTTCTGGCGCGCAATGTCAGCGGATTTTCAAGCTCTCTGGAGAACAATCTGGCGCAGATGCAGTTCAGTTACCTGAAAGACAAGGCCGATTCAGGGAAATCGTTTGTGGTAGTTGGACGGTGTGCGGAGACGGTTTTAAAGGAATATGACGGACTGATCACGATCTTTGTGCTGGGCGATGAGGAAACACGGGTGAAGAGAATCGAGCAGCTGCACGGACTTTCAGAGGACGAGGCGAAACGTCTGGTAAAGACGAAGGACTGGAGGCGGAAATCCTACCACAACTGTTACAGCCGCGGACGCTGGGGAGATTCCAGAAATTATGACCTTTCGATCAACAGCAGCCGGCTGGGAATTGAGGGAACGACGAAGATGCTGGAGGAGTATGTGCAGGCGCGGATGGACGCGATGCAGAAATAAAATAATAGAGATATCGAAGGAAAAGAGAAAGGGGAACGTGTGCATAGGCGGCGCACGTCCCCCTTTCCCTTTTTCTGCCGAGGTGTTATACTGTTACTGTTTCCGGGTGGGCACTTTTGGAACCGAAAGTGCCGTAAGAAAACGTGGTGACAGCAGGAATTTGCCGTATTTAAATGCGAAGCCACGGCAAATTCCGTTACTGGGCACGTATGCGTGAACAGTAACGTTATACTAAAAAATATGGAATTAGATAGAAAAATCGTATTTGCTATCTGTTTGATCTTGTTTTATAGTATATAAGATATTTAATAGGAGTTTGATGATATATGACAGAGTTAAAAAAAGAAAAAAAGACCGGTCTCGTTCTGGAGGGCGGCGGGATGCGCGGTATTTACACAGCGGGCGTCCTGGATGTGTTTTTGGATCATGATATTTCATTTGACGGCGTGATCGGCGTCTCGGCGGGGGCAGTGCATGGGGCTTCGTTTGTGTCGGGGCAGAAGGAGCGGAGCATCCGCTATTATAAAAAATACTGCAATGACAAGCGTTTTATGAGCTTTAAAAACTGGCTGCGGACGGGAAATCTGGTGGACGAGCAGTTCTGCTTCCATGATATACCGGAACGGCTGGATCCGTATGATTACGAGGCATTTGACCGGGGAAATACACGGTTTTATGTTGCATGCAGCAATGTGGAGACAGGGAAAGCAGAGTATCTGGAGATCAAAGATATGTTCAAAGATGTCGAATATTTCCGTGCGACGGCATCCCTTCCGTATGTGTCCCATATGGTCGAGGTTGGTGGAATGAAGCTTCTGGACGGCGGCTGCACGGACAGCATTCCGTTGCGTGCCTTCGCTAAGATGGGGTATAAAAAATGCGTCGTTGTGCTGACCCGTCCGGCGGGCTACCGCAAGAAACCGGGCAATTTCTGGCTGCCGGAGGCGGCATATCACAAATATCCGGCGTTCGTGAGGGCGCTTCGCAGCCGCTATTATTTCTATAATAAGACGGTGGAATGGATCGATCGCCTCGAACAAGAGGGAAAAATTTTTGTTATCCGTCCGAGCGTGGCGCTTCCAATCGGCAGAACCGAACATAGTGTTGAAAAATTGCAGGAGACGTATGATATCGGCAGGAAGGATGCTGCCAATCAGATGCATGCAATGGAAAATTGGTTCAAATCTTATTGATTTATAGATTGATCTCTAGTATAGTAAAGATTGATGTAATGTGGCTGTGGACAATAAAAAGCGGGACAGCTGCAGCGTGACGATGAAAGAGCGATTCGTTCGGACCACATATGCCGCAGTGGCGGAAGACAGGTTTGGTATGTGTATCGCTATAAATTATAGAAGGAGAACACGCAATGGTTAAGATAGCAGTAGATGCCATGGGGGGCGACAACGCACCGGGTGAGATCGTGGCAGGTGCCGTGATGGCAGCCCAGTCGAGGGAAGATATTCAGATTTTCCTGATCGGCAAGGAAGAAGTCGTATCAGAAGAATTAAAAAAGCATACATATAAGAAAGAACAGATCGAGGTTGTCAATGCGACTGAGGTCATCGAGACGGAGGAACCGCCGGTCAATGCGATCCGCACGAAGAAAGATTCGTCCATCGTGGTCGGCATGAATATGGTCCGCAGGGGTGAGGCGGATGCATTCTGTTCCGCGGGCAGCTCCGGCGCGATTCTGGTCGGCGGACAGGTGATCGTCGGCAGAATCAAGGGCGTTGAACGTCCGCCACTGGCTCCATTGATTCCGACAGAAAAGGGCGTATCCCTGCTGATCGACTGCGGCGCCAATGTCGATGCAAGACCGTCCCATCTGGTACAGTTTGCAAAGATGGGCTCCATCTACATGGAACACGTGGTTGGCATCAAGAATCCGCGTGTGGCGATCGTCAACATCGGTGCTGAGGAAGAGAAAGGCAATGCGCTGGTGAAAGAGACATTCCCGCTCTTAAAAGAATGTAAGGATATCAATTTCATCGGCAGCATCGAGGCACGCGAGATTCCGCACGGCGGCGCGGATGTCATCGTTTCTGAGGCATTTGTCGGAAATGTCATCCTGAAACTCTATGAAGGTGTCGGTGCAACACTGATTTCCATGGTAAAACAGGGCATGATGACGAGCCTGCGCTCAAAGATCGGCGCATTGCTTGTAAAACCGGCGTTAAAGACGACGCTCAAAGCATTCGATGCGAGCCAGTACGGCGGCGCACCGCTTCTGGGATTGAAGGGGCTGGTTGTCAAGACGCACGGAAATTCCAAGCGCATCGAGGTGTGCAATTCGATTCTTCAGTGTGTGACCTTTAAAGAGCAGGCGATTAATGAAAAGATCAAGGAAAGTCTGTGAAACTTTCGTGAAATTATAAAATGTAGCGAAAAAACGATATGTTTTTAATCAATCTAGAATTCTAAATATTTTAAAATAAGTTCATAGAAAGGAAGAAAATTATGGAATTTGAAAAATTACAGAACATTATCGCGGAGGTACTGAATGTTGAAGCAGATGAAATTACGTTAAATACGACGTTTGTGGATGATCTGGGCGCTGATTCGCTGGATATTTTTCAGATTATCATGGGAATCGAGGAGGCGTTTGATATCGAAATTCCGACTGAGGAGGCAGAAAAGATTGTATCTGTGGGCGATGCAGTAGAGCAGATCAAGAACGCACTGAACTAATTCAATGTTTGTTAAAAAGTTATAGAGAAGTCTGTCAGGCAAAGGGGCTGGGCGGGCTGCCGAAGGGCAGGATCGCGACAGCTCCTTTCCAAAAAGAACGGATGTTTGACTCTGGCTCACAGACACAAATAGCAATGATTGCCGGAATCAGTCAGCAGCAGGACAGGCTGGAAAGAGAGAAATATATGGAGTATACATTAAATAAATTGGAAAAACGGATTGGCTATTCGTTTCAGGACAAGAAGCTTCTGGAACACGCGATGATACACAGTTCGTATGCTAATGAGCACCATCTTGGAAAACTGGGATGCAACGAGCGTCTTGAATTTTTAGGCGACGCGGTGCTGGAAGTGGTATCGAGTGATTTTCTGTTCCGCACGTTTCCGGAGATGCCGGAGGGCGATATGACAAAGACACGTGCGAGTCTGGTCTGCGAGCCGACGCTTGCATTCTGCGCACAGGAGATCGATCTGGGTGGATTTTTGCTGCTTGGAAAAGGCGAGGATGCGACCGGCGGACGGGGGCGCGATTCGGTGGTGTCGGATGCGATGGAGGCACTGATCGGTGCGATTTATCTGGACGGTGGTTTTGCTAATGCAAAAGAGTTTATTCATCGATTTATTCTCAACGATATGGAACACAAAAAGCTCTTTTATGATAGCAAGACTATCTTGCAGGAGATTGTGCAGGGCCATACGGACGAGACACTTACATACGTTCTTCTGAAAGAAGAAGGACCGGATCACAACAAGAGCTTCGAAGTGTCCGCGATGCTGGACGGTCAGGAGATCGGGCGCGGCATCGGACGGACGAAAAAATCAGCGGAACAGCGTGCGGCGTACCGTGGGATCCTCACTATCAGAAAACCGCAGGAGTAGGTATGTATTTAAAGAGTATTGAAATACAGGGTTTTAAGTCATTTGCCAATAAAATTCTGTTTGAGTTCCACAACGGAATCACGGGCATCGTCGGGCCAAACGGCAGCGGCAAGAGCAATGTCGCCGATGCAGTGCGCTGGGTGCTCGGTGAGCAGAGAAGCAGGCAGCTGCGCGGCGGCACGATGCAGGACGTTATTTTTGCTGGTACGGAGCTTCGAAAACCGCAGGGATTTGCCTACGTGGCGATCACACTGGATAATGCCGATCACAAACTTCCGATTGAGTACGACGAAGTCACGGTTTCAAGACGTCTTTACCGTTCTGGTGAGAGTGAATATAAGATTAATGGAACGAGCTGCCGTCTAAAAGATATCAACGAGCTCTTTTACGATACGGGTATCGGTAAAGAGGGATATTCCATCATCGGACAGGGGCAGATTGATCAGATTTTAAGCGGGCGGCCGGAGGAACGGCGCGAGCTGTTTGACGAGGCGGCTGGAATCGTGAAATTCAAGCGGCGCAAGGCGATCGCACAGAAGAAGCTGGAAGATGAAAAACAGAACCTGATCCGCGTGACGGATATTTTGTCCGAGCTGGAAAAACAGGTAGGACCGTTGGAACGGCAGTCGGAGGAGGCGAAGGAGTATCTGCGTCTGCGGGAAGAGCTGCGCTGCCTGGACGCCAACCTGTTTTTGGCAGAATCGGAGGAATTGAAGCGCCAGATCCGGGAAGTGGAGCAGAAGGAGATGATTCTGACCGGCGATCAGGAGAGTGTGCGGGCGGAATCGGAGACACTGAAATCGGAGTACGAATTGCTCGGAACCGAGCTGGATGCGCTGGATGCGGCGATTGCCGCGGATCGTGAGGCGTGCAGCCGGGAAGACCTGGAACGCCAGGAGAAGACCGGACGGATCGGAGTTCTCAGAGAACAGATCCGGACGGAGCAGATGAACGAAGAACATATCCGCAGCCGGATGGTGTCGATCGACGGCGAAATGCATCAGAAAGAGGAAGAACAGGCGGAATATGAGTCTGAAAAACAGGCACTAAATGCATCGGTGCAGACAATCGAGGCAAAACAGCAGGAAGCGGAGGCAGCAGTCCGTTCGATGGACGAGGCGGTCAGCCGGACGGAAACCTTGATCGAGACGGCAAAAGCCGAGATCATGGACGCTTTGAACCAGAAAGCGGAACTTGCCGCCCGCCGTCAGCGCTATGAGACGATGCTGGAGCAGGCGGATGTGCGCCGGGCGGAAGTGACGCAGAAGCTTTTGAAATTCAAGAGCGATGAGTCGGTTCAGGAAGAGCAGAAAAAAGAAGAAGAAGCCAAATTAGGGAAGGTGCGGGAATGTCTGGAAGCGTTTTCGGCGCAGGAAAAAGAGCTGCAGGAGCAGACGCGCACGGAGGAAGAACAGGAACGCCGCCTGAACCAGAAACTTTCGAGCCTTCAGCAGGATTACCACACGAACCGGACGAGGCTGGAATCGATGCGGAATCTGGCGGAGCGCTACGAGGGCTACGGCGGCAGTATCCGCCGCGTGATGGAAGTCAGGAACTGCGTTCCGGGTATTCATGGCGTTGTGGCGGATTTGATCAGCACGACGAAGAAATATGAGACGGCGATCGAGACGGCGCTTGGCGGCAGCATCCAGAACATTGTGACGGATTCCGAGGAGACGGCGAAACGCCTGATTGAACACCTGAAAAAGAACCGGTATGGCCGTGCGACGTTTCTGCCGCTGACCAGCATGGAACGCCGCCAGAGTTTTGGACAGCCGGGGGCACTGAAAGAAATGGGTGTTCTTGGACTGGCAAGCGAACTGGTCTCTGCGGATGAGAAATACAGCGGGCTGGTGTCCTATCTGCTGGGACGCGTGGTCGTGGTGGATCAGATCGATCATGCGATTGCGCTGGCAAAGAAATATCGGCATTCTCTCCGGATCGTGACGCTGGACGGCGAGCTTTTAAGCCCTGGCGGTTCGATGACCGGTGGTGCATTCAAGAACAGCAGCAATCTGCTGGGACGCCGCCGTGAGATCGAAGAACTGGAAGCTGCCTGCAAAAAGGCATTGGAACAGGTAGAAGCGGTACAGAAGGAGCTGGCAGAGACGGGACGCAGGCTGACGGAAGCGAAGAGAACACTGGCATCCGTCCAGGAGAGGCGCCAGCAGATGCAGATCCAGCAGAATACGTTGGAACTGACGATCTGCCAGTTAGAGGCGAGACGGCAGGAGATTGCAGATTCCTCGCAGGATCTGTCTTCGGAAAATCAGGAACTCGAACTGCAGGTAGGCGATCTGCGCGGGGCGCTGCGGGAGCTGCAGACCGAAGAGACGAAGCTTGAAACGCTAAGCAGTGAGAAGAACCAGTACGTGGAAGAGCAGCAGACGGGTCTTGAGACGGCGAAAAAGCAGCGTGGGGAAGCGGCGGCAGCCCTTTCGGAGATACAGCTTGGGCATTCCCAGGCGGAGCAGAAAGGCGCGTTTATCGAGGAAAATCTGCGCCGTGTATTGCAGGAGCAGGAACGTCTCCGGGCAGAGAAAGAGAAACTTTCCGGCGGTCACGCGGACAGCAGCGAGACGATCGCTGCCAGAGAGCGCGAGATTGCAGCGCTGGAAGCCGAGATACAGGCGTCCGGGGACAAGCGGACGCAGATGGAACTGGTAATCCAGAACAAGCAGCGTGAGAAGGAAGAAAAGGCGGGGCGGCAGAAAACTTTCTTTGATAAAAAGGAAGAGCTGAACGAACGTCTCCAGCTTTTAGACCGAGAGAACTTCCGTCTCCAGAATCAGAGAGAACGCCTGAATGAGCGCCTGGAGTCGCAGGTCGATTATATGTGGAGTGAGTATGAGCTTACGTATTCGCGAGCGGAAGAGCTGCGGAAGGAAGAGTTGACCTCGATTCCAGAAATGAAGCGGTCGATCAATGAGAAAAAGATGGAGATCCGCGCCCTTGGGAATGTCAATGTCAACGCGATCGAGGACTACAAGGAGATATCCGGCCGATACGAATTTATGAAAAACCAGCATGAAGATCTGGTAGCGGCACAGGCGGCGCTGGAAAAAATTATCGAGGAGCTCGATGAAGGAATGCGGCGTCAGTTCCGGGAAAAATTTGGTGAGATCCGCCGCGAGTTTGATAAAGTATTTAAGGAATTATTCGGAGGCGGAACGGGTACGCTGGAGCTGTCGCAGGAAGAAGATATTCTGGAGGCAGGCATCCAGATTATTTCACAGCCGCCGGGCAAAAAACTGCAGAATATGATGCAGCTCTCCGGTGGGGAGAAAGCATTGACGGCGATCGCACTGCTTTTTGCAATTCAGAACTTAAAACCGTCGCCATTCTGCCTGCTTGATGAGATTGAGGCGGCACTCGACGATTCCAACGTAGACCGGTTTGCCGGGTACCTGCATAAGCTGACGCGCTACACGCAGTTTATCGTCATCACCCACCGAAGAGGCACGATGGTGTCGGCAGACCGCCTGTACGGTATCACGATGCAGGAAAAAGGTGTGTCCACGCTGGTATCGGTCAGCCTGATCGAGGCGCAGATGGAGCGGGAAGAGGAAAAAGCAGAATTATAATTGCAAAAAAGAGTTCAGAAATAGAAAAGGAGGCGCAGCCATGGGAGATAAGAAAAAGGGTTTTTTCAGCCGTCTGGTAGAAGGGCTGACGAAAACGAGAGATTCCATTGTAAGCGGAATTGATTCCGTATTCAGCGGTTTTTCCGCGATCGATGATGATTTCTATGAGGAGATCGAAGAGACGCTTATCATGGGCGATCTAGGTATCCAGACGACGATGGCGATCGTCGAGGATCTCCGGAAAAAGGTAAAAGAAAACCACATCAAGGATCCGGCAGAGTGCAAGGATCTTTTGATTGCCAGCATCAAGGAACAGATGGATCTGGGCGAAAATGCCTACGAATTTGAAAACCGCAAGTCGGTTGTGCTGGTGATCGGCGTCAACGGCGTCGGGAAGACGACCTCGGTCGGCAAGCTGGCGGGTCAGTTAAAGGATCAGGGCAAGAAGGTCATTCTGGCGGCGGCGGATACATTCCGTGCGGCAGCGATTGAGCAGCTGACGGAGTGGGCAGGACGCGCGGGCGTTGAGCTGATCGCCCAGCAGGAAGGTTCTGATCCGGCAGCTGTTATCTACGATGCGATCGCGGCGGCAAAATCAAGAAATGCCGATGTGCTGATCTGCGACACGGCAGGTCGTCTGCACAACAAGAAAAACCTGATGGAAGAGTTAAAGAAGATCAACCGGATCATCGACAAAGAATATCCGGACGCCTACCGTGAGACATTGGTTGTCCTTGATGGAACGACCGGTCAGAACGCGTTTGCACAGGCAAAACAGTTTATGGAGGTGGCGGATATCACCGGCATCATCCTGACGAAGCTGGATGGCACGGCAAAGGGCGGTATCGCGGTTGCGATCCAGTCCGAGCTTGGTATTCCGGTTAAATACGTCGGAATCGGTGAAAAAATCGACGATTTACAGAAATTCGATGCGAATGATTTCGTCAATGCACTGTTTAAGAGAAATGAAGCATTGACAGAGAATGAATAAAGCTAAAAATAGCTGAGCATGCCGCGGCTGAAACTGGTTTGGCGGAGAACAAATCTGCTTAAGCCGTAGATTCAGATAAACAGGACACACCCGGCAGACTGTCTGGTCAGAGAACCGGCAAAAGCAGGGCGCATTCTGAGAAATACGGATAAATGGAGGAAAGACAATGAGTGAGACAATAAAGGAAGAGACAGCAGAGGTGGTACAGGCTGAGCCGCAGGGACTGACGCTGGAGAAATTCGAAGAAGCAACTGAGGTTGTCAGCAAGGTTATTTCCGAGACAAAACTGGTTTACAGTGAATATTTTTCGAATTTGACCGGCAATAAAGTATATTTAAAACCGGAAAATATGCAGTATACAGGTGCTTACAAGGTAAGAGGTGCATTTTATAAGATCAGCACCCTGAGCGATGAGGAGAAACAGCGCGGTCTGATCACCGCATCGGCTGGAAACCATGCACAGGGCGTTGCATACGCGGCAAAACTGGCTGGCTGCAAGGCAACGGTTGTTATGCCGACGACCACGCCGCTCATGAAGGTAAACCGTACCAGAAGCTATGGCGCAGAGGTGGTTCTTCACGGCGATGTATTCGATGAGGCGCTGGCATATGCAAATGAGCTGGCAGCGGAGCACGGATATACCTTTATCCATCCGTTCAACGATCTGGACGTAGCCACCGGTCAGGGAACCATCGCGATGGAGATCATCAAAGAGCTTCCGACCGTTGATTATATTCTGGTTCCGATTGGCGGCGGCGGACTCTGTACCGGTGTTGCAACGCTGGCCAAACTGCTGAATCCGAAGATCAAAGTGATCGGTGTAGAACCGGCAGGTGCAAACTGTATGCAGGAATCCCTGAAAGAAGGAAAAGTAGTGACTCTCCCGAACGTCAACACAATCGCGGATGGTACTGCAGTTAAACGCCCGGGCGATCTGCTGTTCCCGTACATCCAGATCAATGTGGATGATATCATCACCATCGAGGATTCCGAGCTGATCGTGGCATTCCTTGATATGGTAGAAAACCACAAGATGATCGTTGAGAACTCCGGTCTTCTGACTGTGGCTGCTTTGAAACACCTGAATGTGAAGAAGAAAAAAGTCGTATCCATCCTGAGCGGCGGCAACATGGACGTGATCACAATGGCATCCATCGTACAGCATGGTCTGATCCAGAGAGACCGCGTATTTACCGTATCGGTACTGCTGCCGGATAAGCCAGGAGAGCTTGCAAAGGTTGCAAATCTGATGGCAGCGGAGCAGGGCAATGTCATCAAACTGGAGCACAACCAGTTTGTCAGCATCAACCGCAACGCAGCAGTGGAGCTGCGGATCACCGTTGAGGCGTTTGGTACGGATCACAAGAATAAGATAGTGGAAGCACTCAAGGAAGCAGGCTACCGTCCGAAGCTGGTAAAATCCAAAAATATCTATGATGTCTAAGATGGAAATGAAAAGCAGTGTGGATAGAGCAGACAGGGGAGAGTTGAAATGAAGCGGGAGAAATATGAGCCGGTGTTAAAAAATATTTCCTATTTTATAAAATGGGTGGAAGGCGCGATTGTGATTGGAATTGTGAGCGGCTGCATCGGCACGGCATTTGGAAAATGTGTCCTATGGGTGTTGGCATTCTTTCAGAGCCACCCGTGGATGGTCTTTCTGCTGCCGCTCACCGGTCTTCTGGTTCTGGGTGTTTACCACATGCTGGGAGAGGATAATAACCGGGGCACAAATATGGTGATCGAATCGATCTATTCGAACACGGAGATCAGTTTTGCGACTGCCCCGGCAGTCTTTGCAGGAACGCTTCTGACGCATTTGGGCGGCGGTTCTGCCGGACGGGAGGGCGCGGCGCTGCAGATGGGAGGAAGCATCGGAACCCAGATCGGAAAATGGCTGAAATTTGATGAGAAAGATAAGAAAATTGCGGTCATGTGCGGCATGAGCGGTGTGTTTGCCGCCTTGTTTGGCACACCGATGGCGGCGGCGATCTTTTCAATGGAGGTTATCAGCATCGGCGTTATGTACTATGCAGCGCTGGTTCCGTGTGTCTTTTCTGCCTTTACGGCGGCGGCGCTGGCGAGGTTCTGGGGACTGATGCCGGAGCAGTTTGCGATTGGTGCGGTTCCTGCGTGGAGTATTGAAACAGCGATCGTGGCTGTCGGTCTGGCGGCTGGCTGCGCGCTGGTGTCGGAGCTTTTCTGCATCACGCTTCACACAACGGAACATCTCTACAAAAAATATCTTCCATCGCCGGTCTGGCGGATTCTATCCGGCGCGGCGATTGTGATTGTTTTGACGCTTCTGACCGGTTCGACCCGCTACAACGGAAGCGGCGTCTCCCTGATTGAAAAATGTTTCGAGGGCGAGGGACTTCCATGGGATTTCCTGATGAAAATTCTCTTTACGACGGTTACGCTGGAGGCAGGCTTCAAGGGAGGCGAGATCGTGCCGACCCTGACGATCGGCGCGGCGTTTGGCAGTTTCTTTGCATTTCTCTTTGGACAGCCGGTCGGTCTTATGACCGCCTGCGGTATGCTGGGACTCTTCGTGGGAGTCACAAACTGCCCGATCTCAACGCTTCTGCTGGGCTTTGAGCTTTTTGGCTATGAGGCGATGCCGTTTTTCGTGCTGGTGATTGCAGTCAGCTTTAGTTTCTCTGGTTATTACAGCCTGTATGCGAGTCAGAAATTTATCTACTCGAAGACGAGGACGGAGTTTATTAACCGGAAGACGAATAAATAGGTGGAAAATGCTCACCATAATTTTGATTTTTTACTTTTGAATACCACAAAAAGGGTTCCAATTTATCTTTGGAACCCTAAAATGTCATGCTTTAAAGAAATTCATGAATCTACGTGCTCTATCATGATTTATTCATGAAAATCCTGCGGTTTCTCATCACGGAAATCGAGCAGGGCGCGCGGTGCAACCTGCAGAACACCTGCAATATCAAAGAGACTCTCTAAGGAAAGACTCGTTTTCATGTTCGGTGCCTCGATGTTGGATATATGAGTCCGGCTTAAATCGGTCGCCTCTGCTAAAGCCATCTGGCTCATGCCGCGGAGTTTGCGGTAATAAGCGATGTTGAGACCTATCTGACGGTAATATTTTTCATAACGGTTTGTCTGCTGCTTGTTAATTTGTTTTTGATCGATTGCTGTCATATTTTTCAAGTGCCTCCCCGATCCGAAAGAATCATGCGTTATTGTTATTTCAGAGATAATAAATAATTACAACTGATATAACTATTGTAGCTGGAAATTGATTTTTATCAAACAATATAATGATTCAAATTTGCAATGTTATAAAATGCATATCCAATAAAACAATGCACATACATGGATTGCACCTAGGAAGGCTGTTAAATAATGCACAGAAAAAGATTGCAGAGGATAAGTGCAGATAAATAATGAGAAACTGGGGGCAGAATGAGAGCGGCGGGAAAAGGTGAAATAGAAAAAGAAGTAAAACGGGCACTAAAATTTGAGAAAAAAATGAAAAACAGGGCGAAGAATCCGTATACAGAAAGGCGTTTTGGGAAAAGAATGAAAGGATGCACAGGATTTACGAAAATTCTATCGCACATTCGGATTTTTTGTGGTAGAATATCTTTGATAAGGTGACGCAGCTTTTTACGGTCATCACAGATAAAATGTACATCAGAACGTACATATAGACAGGGAGAACCGAATTATGGAATTAAAGCGGGTATTACTGAAGCTGAGCGGAGAAGCGCTGGCAGGCGACAAGAAAACCGGGTTTGATGAAGCAACGGTCAAGGAAGTAGCCAGACAGGTTAAGACGGCGGTCGATGACGGAATCGAAGTAGGTATCGTGATCGGCGGCGGAAACTTCTGGAGAGGCCGCCAGAGCAATGCAATCGATCGGACCAAGGCGGATCAGATCGGAATGCTGGCAACGGTCATGAACTGTATTTACGTGTCGGAGATCTTCCGGAGCGAGGGTATGATGACACAGATTCTGACACCATTTGAGTGCGGTTCCATGACGAAGCTGTTTTCAAAGGACAGAGCCAATAAATATTTCTCAAAGGGTATGGTCGTATTTTTTGCAGGTGGTACAGGCCATCCGTATTTCTCAACTGATACCGGCGTAGCGCTGCGTGCGATTGAGATGGATGCAGACTGCATTCTTCTGGCCAAGGCGATCGACGGCGTCTATGACAGCGATCCGAAGATCAACCCGGATGCAAAGAAGTATGATACGATCACGATTCAGGAGGTGATCGATAAGCAGCTGGCGGTTGTAGACCTCACAGCTTCCATCATGTGTATGGAAAATCACGTTCCGATGGCAGTATTCAGCCTGAATGAAAAAGACGGAATTGTAAATGCAATGCGCGGAAAAATTAACGGTACAGTGGTTACCGCATAACTAGGAGGATTTTATGCAGGAGAGATTAAAAGTTTACGAAGAGAAGATGAATAAGTCCTATGACGCACTGCTGAATGAGTATACATCCATTCGTGCTGGACGTGCGAACCCGCATGTACTGGACAAAATCAAAGTAGATTACTACGGCGCACCGACCCCGTTACAGCAGGTGGCAAATATCTCTGTACCGGAGCCGCGTATGATTCTGATCCAGCCGTGGGAGAAGAAGCTCATTAAGGACATCGAGAAAGCGATCCTGACTTCCGATCTGGGTATCAACCCGAACAACGATGGAAGTGCAGTACGCCTGATTTTCCCGGAGCTTACTGAGGAACGCCGTAAAGATCTGGCAAAGGATGTTAAGAAAAAGGGCGAGGGCGCGAAGGTTGCAGTCCGCAATATCCGCCGTGATGCAAACGACCTGTTAAAGAAGCTGGAAAAAGGCGGCGAGATCACCGAGGATGAGCTGGCAGATGGCGAGGATCAGATCCAGAAGCTGACTGACAAGATGATCGCAAAGGTTGATAAAGCAGTAGAAGAAAAAACAGCTGAGATCATGACTGTATAAAAATACAATAGAGTTTAAATGTAAAAATCAGGCTGCCTCAAGCAGGGCTGGCCGGCATTGCAGATGCGGATGGCCGGCTGGTCCTGTTTTCTGGCTATTAAGGGAATATTATGGAGGAAAACTGGATGGAAAGGGACATCGAAAACATGGTAATTCCGCAGCATGTCGCCCTCATTCTGGATGGCAACGGCAGATGGGCGAAGAAGAGAGGTCTTCCGAGAACCGTAGGTCATAAACAGGGGTGTGTGACGGTTGAACAGACGGTTGAGGATGCAGCGAGACTGGGAATCCGTTATCTGACGGTATATGGTTTTTCAACGGAAAACTGGAAGCGTTCTGCTGAAGAAGTAGGGGCGCTGATGCAGCTCTTCCGTTTTTATCTGAAACGGCTTTTAAAGATTGCCAAGAAAAATAATGTAAGAGTCAAAATGATCGGCGACCGCACGCGCTTTGACAGCGATATCATCGAGGGTATTAACCGCCTGGAAGACGAGACGGCGGCAAACACGGGCATGACCTTTGTGATCGCAGTCAACTACGGCGGCAGAGATGAGATCACGCGCGCGGTGCGCCATATGATGATGGACTGTCAGGACGGAAAGCTGGTGCCGGAGGACGTGACAGAGCAGACCGTTGCGTCCTATTTAGATACGGCGGGCATCCCGGATCCGGATCTTCTGATCCGCACCAGCGGCGAGATCCGCCTGTCCAATTATCTGCTGTGGCAGCTTGCCTACAGTGAGATTTATATCACGGACTGCCTGTGGCCGGATTTCAACCGCGACGAGCTTATAAAGGCAATTGAGCAGTTCAATCAAAGAGACAGACGCTTTGGCGGAGTCAAGGCATAAGGAGGAGTTGCCATGTTCAGAACGAGGCTGATAAGCGGGATTGTGCTTGTAGCACTCGCGATTTTACTGGTTACAAAGGGCGGTGTCCTTCTGTACTGTGTGACCGCCGCGATCTCCCTGATCGGTATGTTTGAGCTTTACCGGGTTATGGGGATTGAGAAAAAAGCGCCGGGCATCGCCGGGTATCTGGCGTGTCTGGGATATTATGGGCTGGTTTGGTTTGAAGGGCAGCATTATGTGACGCTGCTTGCGATTGCAGCCCTGATGGTGCTGATGAGCATTTACGTGTTCACGTTTCCGAAATATGGGACCGAGCAGATTACAGTAGCATTTTTCGGCATTTTTTATCTGGGAATTATGCTTTCCTACCTGTATCAGGTGCGGGCAATGGCGGACGGAAAATACCTTGTCTGGCTGATCTTTTTAAGCTCCTGGGGCTGTGACACCTGCGCATACTGCGCGGGAATGCTCCTTGGAAAACACCGTCTGGCACCGGTTTTAAGCCCGAAAAAATCGATCGAGGGCGCCGTCGGCGGTGTGGTCGGATCGGCTCTGTTAGGCTGCATTTATGCGTATTTCTTCGGTGCGAAGATGGACGAGGTCAGCAATCCGATGGTGGCATGCGCGGTGGCGTGTGCGATTGCGGCGGTCATTTCCCAGATCGGGGATCTGGCGGCGTCGGCGATCAAGCGGAACCACAATGTCAAGGATTACGGAAACCTGATTCCGGGACACGGCGGCGTGCTGGATCGGTTCGACAGCATGATTTTTACGGCACCGGCGATTTATTTTGCACTGACGTTTTTACGATAAAACGGAAGCATGTATGAAAATACAGAAACAGGAGAATAAGAAATGAAAAAAATTGCGATACTTGGATCAACCGGATCGATCGGAACACAGACATTGGAAGTGGTCCGGGCGAATAAAGATATAGAAGTAACGGCTCTGGCGGCTGGAAGCAATATTGATCTTCTGGAGAAACAGATCCGGGAGTTTTCTCCGAAGATCGCGGCGGTCTGGAACGAGGAAAAAGCAAAAGAACTGAAAGACCGTGTGCGCGATCTGGATATCCGTGTCGAGAGCGGCATGGATGGACTTCTCGCAGTGGCAACGGAGCTGGGTGCGGAGATTGTGGTGACAGCGGTAGTCGGAATGATCGGTATCCGCCCGACGATCGCAGCGATGAATGCTGGAAAAGATATTGCACTTGCAAACAAAGAGACCCTGGTAACGGCCGGGCATATCATTATGTCGCTGGCAAAGGAGAAGCATGTCCGCATTCTGCCGGTGGACAGCGAGCACAGCGCGATTTTCCAGAGTTTGAACGGTGAGACGGGAAATAAGATCCACAAGATTCTCCTGACAGCGTCCGGCGGACCGTTCCGCGGATGGACGAGAGAGCAGATGAAAGGTGTTCAGGTCGAAGATGCGCTGAAACATCCGAACTGGACGATGGGGCGCAAGATCACGATCGACAGTTCCACGATGGTAAACAAAGGTCTGGAAGTTATGGAGGCAAGATGGCTCTTTGGCGTGGAGATGGATCAGGTGCAGGTGGTTGTGCAGCCGCAGAGTGTGATTCATTCAATGGTAGAATACGAGGACGGCGCGGTGATAGCGCAGCTCGGCACGCCGGATATGAAGCTTCCGATCCAGTATGCGCTGTATTATCCGGAACGCCGCTTCCTGGCGGGCGACCGGCTGGATTTTGCAAAGCTGGCACAGGTTACCTTTGAAGCGCCGGATTTTGAGAATTTCCACGGACTTTCCCTGGCATACAAAGCCGGACGGCGCGGCGGCACGCTTCCGACCGTGTTCAACGCGGCAAATGAGCGGGCAGTCCAGAAATTCCTCGATCGCGAGATCGGATATCTGACCATCACTGATATGATTGAGGCGGCGATGGAACACCACACCGTGAAAGAGAATCCGACGGTCGAAGAGATTCTGGCAGCAGAACAGGAAACCTATGATTTTATAGAGAGCAGGTGGTAGATTGGTAAGTTTGCTGGCGGCGCTGATTGTATTCAGCCTGATCGTGCTGTTTCACGAATTTGGACATTTTTTATTGGCAAAACGGGGCGGAATCTGCGTCGTTGAGTTTTCACTCGGCATGGGACCGAGACTCTTCAGTTTTGTGAAAGGCGGGACGCGGTACTCGCTGAAGCTGCTTCCGTTTGGCGGTTCTTGTATGATGCTGGGGGAAGATGAAGGGTATGATGCGCCGGATGAGACGGAAAAAGGGAGTTCCTGCGATCAGAACCAGAGTCTGACAGATGGAAAAACGGATCGGCTCCTGTTGCCTCCGGGTGCAACGGGGACTTATTTTAATGCGGTTTCTGCCTGGACACGTTTTAAAGTCGTGGTGGCAGGACCTGTATTCAACTTCATTCTGGCATGGTTTTGCGCCTTTTTCGTGATTAGCTGTGTGGGATTTGATGCGGCGTCGGTTGTCAGTGTTGAGGACGGCTATCCGGCACAGGAGGCGGGGCTGCAGGCGGGCGATACGATCGAGCGCTTAAATGGTACGCGCACCTATCTGTACCGCGATGTGCAGACGTATCTGCAGTTTCATCCGGGAAAGAGTGTCACGGTGGAGTATGTGCGGGATGGGAAATCCTACACGACGCAGATGGTTCCGCGCTATTCTGAGGAAGCGGGACGCTATCTTATTGGAATCAGCGGTGGTGTTTACCAGAAACCGGCGTCCGTGATTCAGACGGCGCAGTATAGCTTCTATGAAGTGCGCTATTGGATCCGTGTGACGTTCAGCAGCCTTGGCATGATTCTGAAGCGGCAGGTCAGCTCGAACGATATCGCGGGTCCGGTGCGGATTGTGTCGATGATCGGCACGACGGTCAAGGAGAGCCAGAGCTACGGACTTATGATTGTGCTTGTCAATCTGGCCAATATGTGTATTCTGCTCAGCGCCAATCTGGGTGTCATGAACCTGCTTCCGGTTCCAGCGCTGGACGGCGGACGGCTTGTATTTATCATTCTGGAGATGCTGCGCGGCAAGCCGGTTGATCCGGAAAAAGAGGGCATGGTCCATATGGCGGGCATGGCGGCGTTGATGACGCTGATGTTATTTGTATTGTTTAATGATATTAGAAATTTATTGTAATAATTCATGTAACTGTTCAGTAGGTCTGCGCATTTACTGCGCTGACCGTACGAAAACATGGGC
>ERZ773186.135-NODE-135-length-72923-cov-10.336389_pt1 | contig 72923 bp, 89 predicted proteins | sample MGYA00581000_ERZ773186 | MGnify/ENA primary metagenome ERZ773186 (study PRJEB29015, sample SAMEA2737752) | human gut metagenome | biome: human gut; feature: human-associated habitat; material: faeces | place: China | collected 2012 ...
GCAAAGTGTTTTTTGGCACGCACATGTCGTTCCAAAAAACGATTTCAATTTATTTCGCGCCGTGCGCGGCGCGAAAATCTGCGATGCTTTTAATATTTGCGAGCGGCAAAATCTGCGATGCGTTTGGCGTGATTTGAGAGATTTACTCCTTTTTCGCCTTGGGGACGGGAGAGAGTTCGTTGAGCAGGGTGAAGCCTAAGATCAGGGCGCCGCCGATGACTTGCATTGCGGTCATGCTCTCGCCGAGCAGGGTGACGGAGACGAGGACGGCGACGAGGGGGTCGATGTAGCTTAAGATCGCGGCCTCCTGTCCGGGCAGCTCCTTGAGCGACGAGAAGTACAGGCAATACGTGATGCCCGTGTGGACAAGGCCGACGATGAGAAGGTTCCCCCAGCCGACGGCGTTCAGCGAGCTGAGTGTGATGCCATTTGTCGAGAGCACATAGGGGATGAGCACGACGATGGCGGACAAAAACTGCAAAAACGTGCGGTGGATGCCCTCGACCTGATGGATGGACTTGTTGAGCAGGATGACGGTCGCGTAAAACACCGCCGCGCCGAGGCCGAAGAGAATGCCCTTGAGGTCATCCGACCCGCGCGTGGCGCCAATGCCGGTGATGAGCACAAGGCCGAGCGTGGACATGACAAAGCAGAGAAATTTCTTCCCTGTCAGCTTTTCATGGAAGAGGATGGGGCAGACGAGCGTGACGATGACGGGCGCGAAGTAATAGCTCAGTGTGGCGACGGAAACGCTCGTATAGCGGTAGGCCTCAAATAAAAGGATCCAGTTGACGCCCATCGCCGCACCGGAGAGAAGCAGCAGCGGCACCTCCTTCTTGATGCGCGCGAAGGGGATCTTCTGCCTGCTGACAAGTAAGTATACGCCGATCAGCAGCGCGGCCAGCACGGCGCGGTACAGCGCCAGCTCGCCGGACGAGACGGGAATATTGCGCACAAAAGGCCCCAGCGTGCCGAAGACGGTCATCGACATAATGAGCATGAGACGGGGGTCGGCCTTTTTCATAAAAATTCCTCGCGATCTGACAGAACATGCAAACGGTAGTTGCCGACTATCATAGCACGCGGACTTCCCGCCGTCAATCGGGAAAGTAAAAAGAGAGGGGCCGCCCAAAAGAAAACCTTTCGGACGGCCCGGAGGAGAGAGATGGGAGCGCTAACGCGTCAATACGCGGAGCAAAACAGCAAATTCGCCAAGCCCGAACACGGACAGAAACGCCACGCCGCGCAGCTGCGGCTTTTTGACGTGGAGCGGCGTGATGTACAGTACGCCAAGCAGGAACAGCCCCAGCGCGTAAACGACCGCGCAGTTCAGGGCAAAGCGCAGCGAGAGCAGGTAGAAAAGCGGCGCGAGCACGGCACTCGCCGTGACCGGCACGCCGAGGTAGTAGGCGCGGTTTTCGCTTGTGCGATCCTGCCGCTCCTCCTCCGTCACGTTGAAGTAGGCGAGGCGGATGAGCGCGCAGAGCGCGAAAAACGACATCGTCGCAAGGAACCAGAGTCTATCGCAGTCCATGCTCCAGCCGATGGCGGCGGGCAGCACGCCGAAGCACACGAGGTCGTTGAGCGAGTCGATCTGGATACCGAAGCGCTTTTCCTGTTCGGTGCGGTCCTTTTTCGTGCGGGCGATGCGCCCGTCGAAGGCATCGAGCAGCCCCGCGAGCATCAGGCACAGCATGGCGTCGAGAGGCTCGTTTTGCGTGGCGGAATAGAGGCCGCCAAGCCCCAGCAGCAGCGAGAGATAGGTTGCGATCACGGTGTAGTCGTAAACTCCGATCATAAAAAACCGTCCGATCCTTTTGGATTGCAGCACCATTATACCAGACGGCGGCGGGGAAGTATCGCTAAAATGCTGACAAGGTTATTGGCTGTGGTGTGAACGCTCGATGACGCGCGCAAAGCGCGCTTCGTCGTAGATGACCGGCACGGGGTAGACGGGGTTTGCCTCCTGCGCGGCCCAGGTGGCCATGAGGGGAATGTCCTCTTTGCGGATGCAGTTGAAGTGGTCGGGGATGCCCATGCGGACGTTCATCGCGCGGATTTCGGCGATGAACGCCTTGGCGCGCACCTCCTCCGTGTCGCCCTTGAGGCCGACAAGTGCGGCAAGGCGCGCAAGGCGCGGACAGGCCGCTTTGCCGTAATCCTCAAGCACGAGAGGAAGCAGGACGGCATTCGCAAGGCCGTGGGATACGCCGTAGAGCCCGCCGAGCGTGTGCGCGATGGCGTGCACATTGCCGACGCTTGCGCGCGTGAACGCCGCGCCTGCGTCGAACGAGGCCTGCAGCATCGCCGCGCGGTCGGGGAGCGACGTGCCGTCGCGGTACGCGCGCTCCAAATGCGTGAAGATGGCGACGACGGCATGTTCCGCGAGCAGGCGCGTCTGCTTCGTGTTGTAAAAGCGGCTCAGGTACGCCTCGACCGCGTGCGTCAGCGCGTCCATACCGGTTTCCGCCGTGATGTGTGGAGGCAGGCCGACGGTCAGCGCGGGGGCTAAGATCGCGTAGCGCGGAATGAGGCAGAGGTCGGAGATCGCATACTTGTGGTGGTCGCTGCCGGTGACAACGGCGGCGATGGTCGTCTCCGACCCCGTGCCCGCCGTGGTGGGGACGGCGATGAGCGGCGGAACGCGGCGGCGGACCTTTAAGAGTCCCGCAAGCTGCGAAAGCGGCCTGTCCGGCCGCGCGAGGCGCGCCGCGGCGGCCTTGGCTGCGTCCATCGGCGAGCCGCCGCCGATGACGAGAAAGCAGTCGCAGCTATCAATCTTGTACTGCGCGGCGATCTTTTCGACCGTCTCGACCGATGGATTCGGCTCGACCGAGGAGAAGATGGAGAGCAGGATGTCCTGCTCGTCAAGTTTTTCCTGCAAGGCGCGGAAGTGCTCGTCCGCGCACTGGCGGCGGCTCGCGATGACGAACGGACGGCGCAGGCCGTTTTCGCGCAGAATGTCTGCGGCGCGCAGTAAACTCCCCTCGCCTGAAAAGACCTCCGGCGTGCGCCAGGGGAGAAAGCGCGCGCCGACGGCAAAGCAGCACTGAAACGCGCGGCAGAAAAACGTGCTTAGCATGTGTCCGTCCTCATTTCTTTCAGGAATGCACTCAGTATACCACGGAAAAACGCGCAAAAAAAGGGCCGTGCATTGGCCGACTCCGCATAAGAAAACATGCGCCGTAAAAGGCAAATTTTGCACGGACTCCTTCGTTGCGCCGTCTTGCCATGCGTCAGCATGCCCGCACCGTCGCGCCTCAGCTCCGCACAAAATTTGCTCTTTTTCGGTGCAAAGCAGTTTTGCCAATGAATTTTTGAGATGAAATCAGCTGAAAAAATCTCCCTATACTGGCGTATGGGGAGATTTTTTCGGTTGTATTTCAGCCAAAAAGGCGCAGGCAAAACCGCATGTTTTCTTATGCGGAGTCGGCCTTCGCGCAGCCCTTCTATATGCTTTCTGAACGGCTTACTCCTCGTCGTCCTCGGTCTCGATGATGCCGTAGCCGCCGTTGTTGCGGCGATAAACGACGCAGATCGCATCGCCGAAATCGGTGTTGCGGAAGACGAAGAAGCTGTGGCCCAGCAGGTTCATCTGCAAAATGGCCTCCTCCACGCTCATGGGCTTGACGGTGAAGCGCTTGGTGCGCACGATATCGAACGTGCCCTCCTCGTGGGCCTCGAACTCCTCGGGCAGCTCCGGCAGCACAGCCTCGGCGCGCAGGTTCTTGGCAAGGCGGGTCTTGTTCTTGCGGATCTTGCGCTCGATCTGGGCCGTGGCCTCGTCGATCGCGCCGCGCATGTCGCCGTCCGGGTCCTCACATACCGCGCGGAACAGCGTGCCGTTGGCGCCGCGGAGCATGATCTCGGCGACACAGCGGTTCTTCTTCTCGACGGAGAAGGTGACAGAAGCCTCGGGCTCCTCCTTGAAAAACTTCTCGAGCTTGCCGACCTTTTTCTCGGCATAGGCCTTGACGGAATCGTTCAGGGAGACTTTTTTGCAGGTGTAGGTGAATTTCATAGTGTTGGCTCCTTTCGTTGGTGAGGAAGGAAAGAGAGGGCGAAGGGCTCTTCTGTTTCCTTTTCTATATCATAGCACAAATGAACGAAAATTTCAAATGAACGATATATGAATTGAGCATTCTTGTACATATTGACAAAATGTAGGGCATACGACGCGAATTGACAAAAGGCGGCAGAATGCGGCAAAAGCTCCCATTGACGTTTTGACGGACGGGCGGTATCATAAGCATCGGAAGCTTTCCAATATCCCACCCATTTGAGCCGCGGGCCATCTTGGCCGGCGGCTCCTTTTTATTTCACGCAAGAAAAAAGCGCCCTCAACGGGCGCTTCAATAATGTTCTCTTTTTAGTTGCTGACGTCATAGAATGTCTTTTCTCCCGGCGTTACGTAGCCGAGCTGATCGCGGGCAAGCTCCTGCAAAAACTCAGGGTCGTCGGCCTTTTCGAGCGCCGAGGCGAGCGCGTCGTTCTCCTGCTTGGCAGCGTCAAGATCGCTCTGCAGCGCGGTGAGCTGGCTGCGCGCGTCGTCGATCTGGCTCCGCAGATGAATGAGCTGCACCCCTACCAGTGCGATCAGAATTGCGATGACGAGCATCGTGAGAAGGCTGGTGCGCTTTTTGCTTTTTTTGGCCTGCTCTGTCATGCCGATGAGCCTCCTTTTTCCTTGCGCGGCGCAGCGAATAACGGGCGCGGCGCTCATACGACTTTATTATAAGCCGGTTTCTGGAAAAAAGAAAGTATCTTTTGCAAAGTTTGGCAAGTTTACCATAAACTTTTTGGAGCCACCGCAGCGGCGCCGCCGCTAATCGCGCAAAGGAGAACAGCACCTCCGCCCAGAAGGCCCATAGCGGACGGAAAAGCCGTGCGCAGAGCGTGAAGTAGCTCACCGCGCCAAAAAACGCCGAGCAAAGCATATAGAGCCGCAGCTCGCCCCCGCCGATGCGCAGCGCGAAGAGAAACGTCAGCAGCGCGAACGCCGCGCAGTAGAGGAGATCGAGCGCGCTCGTGAAGCGCCGCTTCGTCGCCCGCCGCAGCCGCACGGCGCGCAGCAGGTCATAGAGGAGAGAAAGGATGAAGCCGAGCAGGAGCGAGGCGAGAAAGCACCGCGCCTGCTCGGAGAGCGACACGCCCACGGTGCCTCAACCCCCGAACAGGCGCGAGAGCAGGCCGCCGCGGCTTGACGGCGCATCCTCAAAGGCGATGGCGTCAATGCGTCCGTCGACATGCAGCTCGCCGCCGTCGAGGCTCAGCTTGCCGATGTGCAGGCTGTCGCCCGTGACAACGAGCACGCCGAGCGACGTGTTCATCACGATCTCGGTCTCATCGAAGCGGTCGACATCCTCTACGCCGGAGACCGTCAGGCTCTCGCGGCCGGATAATTCGATGCGCTGGGGAGAAGCGGGGGAAGTGTCGTAAGTCATAGTCAGAACCCGTCCTTTCGCTTTGGGCGCAAAGAAAGCGCCCTCCATACGATAACGTATGAAGGGCGCACCCAAAATAGTACGGTTTACTGTGCGTTCACTTCGCGGTAGAGGAGCGAGGCCTCGCTCTTGCCGGCGGTCTCGGATACATCGAGCACCTCGACCGCGAGCACGCGTTCGCCGAAGTGCAGCGCGATCACGTCGCCGACCTTCACGTCGTACGACGCGCGGGCGACCTTGCCGTTGACGGTCACGCGGCCGCCGTCGCAGGCTTCGTTGGCCACGGTGCGGCGCTTGATAAGGCGCGAGACCTTGAGATATTTGTCAAGACGCATGGAATTCGTCTCCTTTTCGGAAAAGTGCGGGATCAAAGGGGCTCCACCAACTCAAACGGCGGCGCATCGCGCCGCCGTTTTGATGATGAAAGAGCTTGACTGGGGAATTACTCCGCAACAGCGTCCTTGAACGCCTTACCAGCCTTGAAGGTCGGGACCTTGGAAGCGGCGATGGTGATGCTCTCCTTGGTCTTGGGGTTGCGGCCGGTGCGCTCAGCGCGGTGCTTGGTCTCGAAAGAGCCGAAGCCGACGAGCTGGACCTTCTCGTCGTTCTTCAGGGAGTCGATAATGGTGTCGAGGGCAGCGTTGATCACAACCTCGGACTCCTTCTTGGAAATGCTGGCTTTTTCCGCCACGGCAGCAATGAGTTCAGTCTTGTTCATCGTTTGATCCTCCTGAATAGTGTCCGGAGACGGGGCCTCCGGGGTGTATATGAGCAAAAAGCGTTGCCGCTTTTGGTCATCTGAGTTGTTCCTTGGCGTTGTTCCACAGCGCCATCAGCTCATCGAGCGGGAGAGCGGACATATCCTCGCCGCGCGCATTCACCGTCTCTTCCACCTTGCGGAAGCGCGCGATGAATTTTTCGCAGGTCTTTGAAAGCGCCGCCTCGGGGTCGACGCCGCAGAAGCGGCCGACCTTGACGGCAGCAAACAGCACATCGCCGAGCTCTTCTTCAAAGTTTGTGCCGTTTTCGACGGCGGAGCGCAGCTCCTGCGTCTCCTCGTCGAGCTTGTCGAGCGCGCCGGAGACATCAGGGAATTCAAAGCCCGCCTTCGCGGCCTTGCTCTGCAGCTTGTCCGCCCGCCAGAGGGCGGGGAGTGAACGGGCGACGGAATCCATCGCGTCGGCCGTGGTGCGCTGGCCCTTTTCCTGCCGCTTGAGCTTGTCCCAGTTGACGAGCACCTGCTCGCTGTCGTCCGCCCGCGTGTTCGAAAACACGTGCGGGTGGCGGAAGATGAGCTTTCGCACCACGTGGTCGGTCACATCGTCGGTCGTGAAGCGGCCGGCTTCCTCTTCCATGTGGATGTTGAAGAGCACCTGCATCAGCACATCGCCGAGCTCTTCTTTCATCAGCTCGGGATCGTCGAGGTCGAAGGCCTCGGCGGCCTCATAGGCTTCTTCAAGGAAGTTGCGGCGGTTCGACTCGTGCGTCTGCTCGCGGTCCCACGGGCATCCGCCCGGCGCGCGCAGAATGCGCAGGATGTCAACAAGGTCGTCATATGTGTAGACAGCTTTCTCAGGATAATTTATCATATATTCCCTCTCATTGCAAGGTGTTTTGCGCAATTTCCCTGATTTTTCAGGGGTTTTCAGCGCACGTGCAGGATGTGGGCGAGCTTTTCGCCCTTGGGCAGCAGCGCGAGGTCGTCGCGCGTGACGATCCGCAGTGCGAGGACAAGCGCGACGTACACGATGACCGCCAGCACGACCGCAAGGCCGACGTTCACGATCTGCGTCGTGGTCGCGCCGCCAAGCGCGATGTGGGCGGCGAAAAAGCGATAGGAGAATCTGGCGCACACGGCCATCACGAGCGACGCGACGAGGGGCTTTGCAAAGACCCTGAAGTAATTCGGCTTATCCTCCATCGTGCAGTAGACGAAAAAGAGGTTGAGCGACGATACGATCACAAAGCACACGAGCGTGCCATAGGGCGCTGCGTGGATGTTGATGGACGGCACGGCGGTGAGGTTGTAGTTGAAGATGATCTTCACCACGCCGCCGATGAGCATCGTGAAAACGGGCACATGCACGCGGCCGTAGGACTGCAGGATGGAGTTTGAAATGAGCATCAGGCAGACGAACATGCTCGCGATGCCGAGCACGGCTAAAAGCGAGCCGCCGAGCTCGCTGTCATAGCGCGGGTAGCAGAGCTTCATAATGGGCTCAGCCAGCGCCCAGAGGCCAAGGCCCATCGGGAAGGCCATGAGCCCCGTGACGCGCAGCGACGAGTTGATGACGCGGGACGTGTGGACGCGGTCGCTGCGCGCAAGGGAAGCCGACACCGTCGGGATGACGGAGATGGTCAGCGCCGTCATCATCGACGACGGCAGGTTGTAGAGGTTCATGCCCGAGGAATACGTGCCGTAGAGGTGGCGCGTCTCCTTGAGCGTGTAGCCCAGCGCGTTCTGGAGCTGACCCTGCACAAGCGACGTGTCGATCAGCGTGATGATCGACACCATCGAGGCCGACAGCGTGATGGGGATGGCGATCGAGAGCAGGCGCTTCAAGATCGCGCCGGAGGCATCCGGCGTGTCTGTGCCCGGGGTGCGCGGGCGGTGGCGCAAGTAGTCGATGAGCATGTAGACGAGCGCGAGCACCGAGCCGACCGTCACGCCGACGATGGCCGCGGCCGCGGCGATGTAATCCTCGTACCCAAGGCTCACGACGTACATCGAAAGGCCAAGGCCGATGAAGAGCTTGCTGACCGCCTCGATGATCTGCGAGACGGCGGTCGGCGTCATGCGAAAGCTCCCCTGCGCAAAGCCGCGGAACGCGGCAAGGCAGCCGACGCACACAACGCCCGGGGCGAGCGCCTTGATACCGTAGGCGGCGTTCGGGTTATTGAGAAGCGCCGCGCACTTCTCGTTGCCGAACCACATAATGACAAACGAGAGGACACCGAGCGTTAAAAACGCGGCGAACGACACCTTGAGCACGCGCCGCGCCTGACGCTCGCGCCCGAGCGTCTTCGCCTCCGAGATCATCTTCGAGAGCGCCACGGGAAGTCCCGCGGTCGAGATGGTCAGAAGCACGGCATAGATGTTGTAGGCGTTGTTGAAGTCGGCGTTGCCCGTCTCGCCCAGAATGTTCGCGAGCGGAATTTTGAAGAGCGCGCCGATGATCTTCACGATGACGACGCCGGCGGCCAACACCGCCGCGCCGCCGAAAAAGGACTGTTTCTTTTCCGTAGCCATTAAAATTTCGACCTTTTCCTTCTTAGCTGAAATAAACTGTTTTACAGCCGCTCAAGGCAGCCGAGGATGAGCGAGGAGAAATGCGGGGCCGACTGCTCGGCCATCTCGTTGACCTCCTCGCCGGAGAGCGGCTGGGGCAGCACGCCCGCGGCCATGTTGGCGCACAGCGTCACGCCGAGAATTTCATACCCGCAGTGCGCGGCGGCGATGGCCTCCGGCGCGGTGGACATACCCACGGCGTCCGCGCCGAGCACGCGCGCGGCGCGCACCTCAGCGGGGGTTTCGAACTGCGGGCCGGGGAAGTACATGTAGACGCCCTCGCGCAGCGTGAGGTCCTGCTCCTTGGCAACTTCCTTGGCAAGCTCGCGCAGGCGGGGAGAGTAGACGTTGGACATATCGGGGAAGCGTGTGCCGAACCCGTCGATATTCGGCCCCCAGAGCGGGCCAAAGTCGAAAAGCTTGATGTGATCGGAAATGAGCATCAGATCGCCCGCGGAATACTCGGTGTTCACCGCGCCCGCGGCGTTCGTCACGATCATCGTCTTTGCGCCGAGTAAGCGGATGACGCGGCAGGCGTAGGCGGCGTCCTCCATCGTGTAGCCCTCGTAGCAGTGCATGCGGCCCTGCATGACCGCCACGCGCTTGCCGCGCAGCTCGCCGAAAACGAAGCGGCCCTCGTGGCCCGGCGCGGTGGACGCGCGGAAGTGCGGGATGTCCGCATAGCTCACGCAGGTGCGCGCCTCGACGCGGTCGCCGAGAAAGCCCAGGCCGCTGCCAAGCACCAGCAGTACCTCGGGACGGAAATCGCCGAGGTGAGACGCGATCATATCCGCGCTCTCGCAGTAATCATCATAGGTGAAGTGCGGCTTGACCGCGTCGGCGGTAAAGAAATCACTCTTATTCATCGTTATTCTCCTTGTTCGGCGTAGAAGCGGGCGAAGTCCATCAGGTTCGCGCGTCGCTTTTCGGGCCGGTCGATGTATTCGCGCGGGTATTTGGCGTTGAACGCGCGGCGGATCTGCCCGCCGCCGACCATCTTGGTCGAGCCGCCCGCGCCGAGCGAGAGGATGGAGTGCAGCTCTTCCATGATGTAGATGTTGTAGAGCCCCGTGCCGCCGGGCTTCGTCCAGCCGACATTTTCAAAGCTGCCGGACATGTACTTCTGGCGGTAGAGGTAATAGGGGGCAAAACCATGTTTACGCAGCGTGGGGTCGGCATAGTCCAGCATTTGCGCGACCTCGTCCGCGCCGGGGATGCGGCTGCCTTCGAGCATGATGCGGCTGCCCTTTTTGAGAGACAGCGTGTGCACCGTGATGTTGTCCGCGCCCATTGAGATGACCTCGTCGAGACTCCTTGCAAAGCCCTCGGGCGTGTCCTCGGGCAGGCCCGCGATGAGGTCCATGTTGACGTGCGGGAAGCCCGCGGCGCGCACCTGCTCCATCGCGCGGCGGATGTCGTCCGCCGTGTGGCGGCGCCCGATGGCCGCGAGGACGTTGTCCTCCATCGTCTGGGGGTTGATGGAAACGCGCGTGGTGTTGTGCGCGCGCAGCACGCGCAGCTTTTCTTCGTCGATCGTGTCAGGGCGGCCCGCCTCGATCGTCAGCTCGGCGAGACCGTTAAAGTCAAAATTCTGCTCCAATTTCGTGAGCAGGCGGTCCATCTGGTCGGCGGTCAGCGTGGTCGGCGTGCCGCCGCCCATGTAGAACGACTTGACGTTCAGCCCCAACTCGCGCACGAGCTGTCCCGCGGCGGTGATCTCGTCAAAAAGCGCCTCTAAATACGGCTCGACGAGCGAGAACGACTTTTCGACGCTCTGCGCCACGAAGCTGCAATACGCACACCGCGTCGGGCAGAACGGGATGCCGACATAGAGCGAGATATCGTTCGGCTCCAGCTCTGCCGCGGCGCGGATGCCGGCGTCTGCCGCCTCAATGGCGAGGCGGGCGCGCGCGGGCGTGACGCAGTAGAGTTCCTGCAATTCCTTTTCCGCACGTTTTTTGCCGCCCTCGCGGATGAGCGAGAGCGCGACCTTGCTGGGCCGCACGCCGGTCAGGCTCCCCCACGCGGGGGAGATGCCGAGCAGGTCCTTCGCCGCGCCGAAAAAGCTGATGCCGACGGCGTGGCGGCGCTGTCCTTCTTTTTCATACTCCGTGCCGGAGAGGGGATAGTCGTAGCTGTGGGTGGCGGACTTGCCGTCCATGCCCAGCTCCGTCGTCACCTGCACGCGCTCGTCCTCTTCGGTGAGCGTCACGCGCGCCCAGCGCGTGTCGGCGGTTTTGTCGACCGTGCCGTAAACGGGCTTTTCACCGGGGAAGAGCGTGAGTAAGCTCTGCTCCAGCGCGTATTTTTCATCATGCCCAATGAGCTCGAGTTTCATGTGGTTTCGTGTCCTTTATCGCAGCGCATGGCGCAGATACGGGTTCATCGCCTTTTCACGCGCGAGCGTTGTGGAATTCATGTGGCCGGGGTAAACGGTGTAGTCGCCTTCGATCTGGGCGAGACGGCGCAGCGAGGCGAGCATCTGCGCGTCGTTGCCGCCGGGGAGGTCGGTGCGGCCCATCGAGCCTGCAAACAGCGTGTCGCCGGGGAACATCGCGTCGCCGACCAGCAGCGTCACGCCGCCGAGCGTATGGCCCGGCGTGGCGAGTACCTTGATCGTGAGCGAGCCGAGCGGCAGCGTATCGCCCTCGCCATAGTATTTGAGATCGGGGACGAGGTCGGCCATCGGGTAGTGGTAGATGCCGGTGGAGTGGGCGTCCGCCTCGCCGATGTAGACGGGCACGTCCGGCAGCGCCTTTTTGAGTGCAGGCACGGCGAGCGTGTGGTCGCGGTGTCCGTGGGTCAGCAGAATATATTTGAGCGTGACGCCCTCGCTTTTGACGAGCGCGAGCAGTTTTTCCGCCTCGTCGCCCGGGTCGATGAGCGCGGCGGACTTCGTTTCCTCGTCGATGAGCAGGTAGCAATTCGTCTGCAGGGAGCCGACGACAGTGGTGATGACTTTCATGAAGAAATAACCCCTTTCTTTACTGCTTTTTCGGTGCGTCTAAGTCGGCGGAGTCCACGATCAGCGTGAACGGCCCGTCGTTGAGCGATTCGACCTCCATGTAGGCGCCGAACTCGCCGGTTTCAACATGGTAGCCCTTTTCGCGGCAGATCTCTACGAACTTTTCATACATCGGGATGGCGATCTCAGGCCGCGCGGCGCTTAAAAATTCGGGACGGCGGCCCTTGCGGCAGTTGCCGTAGAGCGTGAACTGCGAAACGATAAGAAGCTCGCCGCCAACATCGTCGAGGGAGAGGTTGATCTTGTCGTTCTCGTCGTCAAAAATGCGCAGCGAGCAGAGCTTGTCCGCCATCTTGCGGCATTTTTCTTCCGTGTCGTCGGGCGCAACGCCCAGCAGGATCAAAAAGCCCCTGCCGATCTTGCCCTTGAGCTCTCCGTCGATCGTAACGGAGGCGTGTTTAACCTTAGTCAATACTGCTCGCATGATAGATTCCTTTCTATGCCCCAAAGGGGCGGCGTTTTGGTCCCCACTGCCGTGGGGAGCGCGGGTCAAAGGGGGTATTCTCTTCTCGAAGAGAATACCCCCTTTGTATCCCCCAGAGAAGGACGGGGGGAGTCCCCCTCGACCCCCGACATTGTGAGTTTGTAGCTTGAAGAAGTGCTCAGCCTGCGGAATCGGGTGCCTGCCAAGTGGTGAATCTAAACGACTTGGTGTGCTTCTATCTTCGCTGCCGCTTTGCCTGCGATTCGTTACCCTTTAGCAATCTCCGTCTACTTCGGATTGGTGCAATCTTGTGCTTGCCTGCCAAGGCGGCATTGCTGACGCTCGCCGCGATATCGTATTATCGGTAGACGGCGATTAGGCTGCACTTGCGCAAGATCAGCAGAGCGGCACCCGCAAGGGGTGTACCGCATCCGTAAGGCGGCAAAGCCGCCAACGGCTGCGCAACAGCGGGTAGTAGAAGCAGAGGCAAATCGTCTTGCAAAGCTGACGCGGCTCCGCCGCACGCAGGCAGTTGCATTCCGGAGGCATAAAGGTTGTTCGAGCTTGGGGCTGCCAATCAAACGCCTTTCTTTTGGACGGTCACACCGCCCGTTTTCTTTCTCGGGAAAGAAAATGGGGGGGTGGTCCTGCCGCCTGCAGGCGGCATTTCTCTCCGCGCGATGCGCGGAATTTAGCCCGCTGGGCGGTCCACCTTCATCACTCCGCTGATCTGATGCAGCCGGCGCATGACCGCCGCGAGATGCTGCGCGTCGGAAATAAAAATACTGAGGTGAATGACCGCAAAGCCGTCGGCAGTCGTCGTCGCGTTGATGGACGCCACGCGCGTCTGCGAGGACGAGAGCGCGGCGGAGACGTCGAGCACGAGGTCGAGGCGGTCCTTGGCGTAAATGTCGAGCGCGGTCTGATACGACTCCTTGACGTCCGTGCCCCAGCTCACTTTGATCCAGCGGCCGCGCTCCTCGGGCTTTCTGCGCTCAATGGCGGCGTTGGGGCAGTCGCAGCGGTGGACGGACACACCGTAGCCGCGCGTGATGAAGCCGACGATCTCGTCGCCGGGGACAGGCGTGCAGCACTTGGAGAATTTGACAAGGCAGTTCGACAGCCCCTCGACCACGATGCCCTGCTCGCTCTTCGTGCGCTTGGGGACGGCGGGACGCGTCGCGCCGGAGTTGTCCACCGGCACGGTGGCGGCGCGCTCCTCCTTGCGCTGCTTTTCGAGCTTGACGATCTCGTCGTGGATGCGGTTGACGGCCTTCTGCGCGGAAAATCCGCCGTAGCCGATGGCGGCGTACATCTCATCCATCGAGCCGAACGACGTCTTCTTGAGAAGCGCGGCCTCGATGTCCGTGCCGAGCACGTCGCTCATCGGGATGCCGAGGTGCTTGAGCTCTGCTTCAAACGAGATGCGGCCGTTGATGATGTTTTCCTCGCGGCGCTCCTTTTTGAACCACTGGCGAATTTTGCTGCGTGCCTCGCTCGATTTGGCGATCTTGAGCCAGTCGCGGCTGGGGCCGTGCGCGTTTTTCGAAGTCAGAATTTCGACGATGTCGCCGTTTTTGAGCTGATAGTCGAGCGGGGCGATGCGCCCGTTGACCTTCGCGCCCGTCATGCGGTTGCCGATGGCCGAGTGGATGGAGTAGGCAAAGTCGATGGGCGTCGCGCCGGCGGGGAGGTTCGTCACGTCGCCGCGCGGAGAGAAGACGAAGACCTCGTCGGCGAACATGTCGACCTTGAGCGTGTGGACGAATTCCTCGGCGTCGGTGTTCTCCTGATTTTCAAGCAAACGGCGCACCCATTCGTAGTTGTGCTCGCCTGCGTTGCCGGAGATGCCCTGTTTGTACTTCCAGTGCGCGGCGACGCCGTATTCGGCGATCTCGTGCATCTCTTCGGTGCGAATTTGGACCTCGAACGGGATGCCGTCCGCACCGATGACGGTGGTGTGGAGCGACTGGTACATGTTCGGCTTGGGCGTGCCGATATAGTCCTTGAAACGGCCCAGAATGGGACGGTAAAGGTCGTGGATGATGCCGAGCACGTTGTAGCAGTCGGCCACGGTGTCGACGATGACGCGGAACGCGAAGAGGTCGAGCACCTCGTCCATCGTCTTATTCTGCGCGTACATCTTGCGGTAGATGCTGTAGGGATGCTTCATGCGGCCGTAGACCTTGAGATACGGGACGTGCTGCTCCTTCAGGCGCTCTTCGATCTGCGCCTGCACGCGGTCCATAAAGGCCTCGTGCTCGGCCTCCTTGGCCGCGAGCGAGCGGGTGATCTCGTCGTAGCCGACGGGGTCCAGATACTTGAGGGACAAATCCTCAAGCTCCCACTTGATGCGCTGCATACCGAGGCGGTGGGCGATGGGCGCGTAAATTTCCATCGTTTCAAGCGACTTCTGCCGCTGCTTTTCCGCCGTCTGGTACTCCATGGTGCGCATGTTGTGCGTCCGGTCGGCCAATTTGATGAGAATGACGCGGATGTCCTTGGCCATCGCCATGAGCATCTTGCGCAGGTTCTCCATCTGCTCTTCTTCCTTGCTGGCGTACTGCACGCGCGTCAGCTTGGAGACGCCCTCGACCAGGTCCGCGACCGCGGGGGAGAACTCCTTGGCGATCTCGGCATACGTGGCGGAGGTGTCCTCGATGCAGTCGTGCATGAGGGCGGCCTCGATGGACTCTGAGTCGAGCCGCAGCTCCTCGGCGATGATCTGCGCGACGGCGAGCGGGTGCGTGATAAACGGCGAGCCGTCCTTTCTGAGCTGACCGTTGTGGTGCGTGTCGGCATAGCGGAAGGCCTTGTCGATCTGGGCAAAGTCTGCGCTCGGGTTGTACTGGTGGATCGTCTCGACAAGGTGGTCGTACATGCCGAGCACGAGCGCCGCCTGCTCGCCGGTCTCCACGCAGGTGCCAGGCGCGACGATCTGGAGGGGAGCCGAAGCGGTATTCTCTTTTAATGCTTTATCCTGTGCTGTCATATCCGAATCGTCTCCTTTAATTACGAAAGAAAGCCATGCAGGGCGGAAAGGTAGGGGCTCTTGTCAAGCTCAACCTTTTTTCCGTCCGCCGTCAGGCGGAGCGTGAGGGTCGTGTCCTTGCGCTCGATCGAAAGAAGCCCACGCTCGGCGAAGACCTGCAAACACATCGCCGTGCGCAGAAACGTCTCCGCGCCGACCATTTCCGAGCTCAAATGCCGCAGCAGCGGCAGCATGGGCTCGCTGACGCCGTCAGGCCCGACCTCGCGCTCCAGAACGCGCCACGCGCGCACGAACTGGTCGCGCGAGGGGAGCGCCCGCGCCGCGTCGCGCGGGGAGAGCGTGCCGCCGCTAATCAGCTCGCGGCAGAGGGAGAGCGCCTCATTCTCGCGCCCGCTGGGGTCGAGCGAGGGACGCAGGTCGATGAGTTGGAGCTGGATGGAGCGCTGGGAGCGGAACTCGTTCACCTGCAGATAGAACGCCGCGTCCACACGCATACCCGCGCACACGCCGCACTCGCCGGCGGTGACGGAGAAGAAAATGCCGTCGAAATTCACGCGGCTTTTCTGTAGTTTCAGCTTTAAGTGCCGGTTCTGGCCCACGCCCTGCACGCTCTCGAGCGTTGCGCCGCGCAGGCAGAAGACGGGGCGGTTGTTGCCCGCGCCGTAGGGCTCGAGGAGCGAAAGCGCCTCGACCTCCTCAAGCGTGATGAGCGAGGGGTGCTGCAAGTCGACGTCGACGTCGAGCATCGACACCGGCGGATGCTCGCCCGTGTGGGCGCGCACATACTGGTTCATCCGCGTGCGGAACGCGGGGATGTTGCGCTCTTCAATCGTAAAGCCTGCGGCGAGCTCGTGTCCGCCGAAGCTCACAAGAAGGTCGGAGCACGCTTCGAGCGCATTAAAGAGGTTAAAGCCGCCGTAGCTGCGGCACGAGCCCTTACCCGACCCGCCGGAGAGGTGGATCATAAAGCTCGGGCAGGAGAATTTTTCGGAAAGTCTCGACGCCACAATGCCCACGACGCCTTGATGCCAGTCCTCGCTGGACAACACGAGCGCACTGCGCTCGCTCTCGGGAAGGTCCTCCATCTGCTCGATGGCGCGGCGGAAAATGTCCTGCTCCACGCTCTGGCGCTCGCGGTTGAGCTCGCACAGCTCGCGCGCGAGCTTTTCCGCGCGGACGGGATCGTCGGTGAGCAACAATTCCGCGGCCAGCTCGGCGCGGCCCATGCGGCCCGCGGCGTTGATGCGCGGGGCGAGCACAAAGCCGATCTGGATCGACGAGATGGGGCGCGACGTGAGCCCCGCCTCGCGCAGCAGTGCGTGCAGCCCCGTAAAGTCGCTGCGGTCGATGCTCTCAAGCCCGCACTGCACGATGGTGCGGTTCTCGCCCTCCATGCGCATGACGTCGGCGATCGTGCCGATGGCGGCAAGCGTGCAGTAGCGCGCAAACAGCGCATCCTCGCGCCCCTCGCCAAGGGCCAAAACGAGCTTGAGCGCGACGCCCACACCCGCCAAGTGCTTGAAGGGATACGGGCAGTCGGGCCGGTGGGGGTCAACGACGGCCACGGCGGCGGGGAGCTGCTCCTTGCACTCGTGGTGGTCGGTGATGACAAGATCGACGCCGAGCGTCGCGGCGTAGGCCGTCTCGTCCACGCCCGTGATGCCGCAGTCGACCGTGACGATCAGCGTCACGCCGGACTCGGAGAGTGCGCGGATGGCGTCACAGCCGAGGCCGTAGCCCTCCTCGATGCGGCGGGGGATGTGCATCGTCACATCCGCCCCGCGCGAGCGGAGATAATCGGTCAGAAGGCAGGTCGAGGTGATACCGTCCACGTCGTAGTCGCCGAAGACCGCCAGCTTTTCGCCGTTTTCAAGCGCCTTCGAGATGCGCGCGACGGCCTTGTCCATGTCCTTCATCAAAAACGGGGAGTGAGCGAGCGTCTTCTCGCGCTCGAGCGCTTCGGCGGCCTGCTCGCTCGTGGTGACGCCGCGCGCGGCCAGCACCGACGAGACAAGATAGGGGTATCCCGCGTCCATCAGCGTCTTAATGGCATCCTCCGGCGCGGCGGGGATCTGCCAGTGCTCGTACTTCATGTTTCGGCTCACCTTCTTTCTTTTGAGAACTTTTGGGCATACTATCTCAGGCAATACTGCCTCATCATACTAATACAATCTATTATTTTAACAAAGACCACCGCAAAGGTAAAGAGAAAATTTGACTATCCACGCGACTTTGTGCTACAATACGGCAGAAAGAGCACCCAAAAGGGGGAAAATACCAATGAAACAGATCGCAACGCGCCTGACGGCGCTTCTTCTTGCGCTCGTGATGACCACGACGCTCGCGCTTGCCGCCAACAAATCCGGCTATTCCGACGTGCCGGACAAGAACTGGGCGAGCCAAAGCATCGCGCAGTGCAAGCAGTACAACTTATTGCAGGGCATCGGAAACGGCAAGTTCGGCCTCGGACAGAAGATGACGCGCGCGGCCTATGCCGCGGCGCTCTGCCGCCTGATGGGCTGGAAGACCGTAACGCCCGAAAAGGGCAGCTATACCGACAATCAGGATGCGAAAAAGTGGTATTATAGCGCCATTGAGACCGCGAGCGCGCACGACGTGTTCTCCGGCCACAGCACGACCTGCCGACCGAACGACCCCATCACGCGTGAGGAGATGGCCGCGATGACCGTCCGCGCACTGGGGTACAGCACGCTTTCCGGCACGGTGCAGGATGAGTGCCCGTTCACCGATGTTTCGACGAATCCCGGCTATATCACGCTCGCCTGGCGCATGGGCCTTGTGGTGGGTATGAACTTAACGACGTTCGCGCCGAAAAACGACACGACGCGCGAGCAGGCCGCGGCGGTGCTGCTGCGCGCCTACAACGGCCTCAAGGCCAAAGTCAGCGTGACGAGCGTGAGCGCGGCGCCCTCCGGCGCGGTGCCGGCGGAGAGCCTGACGGGCACGAGCGGTGCGGTGCCGCTGTCCCCGCGCGCGGCGATAGAGCAGGTCTACGACGCGGCGGTCAAGGCCGGCAAGGGCGGCAGCGTGGTCATCAACGCCGTCCCCGCGGCGCAGAGCGTGAAAGGCGGCAAGGTGGGCGCGCTGCGCGAGCTGACGCAGGACGAGCTGAGCGCGTATTTGAACGACAGTGCCGTGCAGAAATCGCACTCGAACCGCTTCGACAGCTCGTACCTTCTCTGTAAGGAAAAGGACGGCTCCACGATCGTCGTCTGGTACGAGAGCGAGGCGGACATCGCTGAAAAGACCGAGCTTTGCAAGCTCCTCGGCATCAAGAACGTCTACGTGCTGAAGTAAAACAAAAAATGACAGAGGGATATCTCATGCGAGATATCCCTCTTTTTTGCTGCGTTCAGAAGTTGTCGTTCCAGGAGTCGAAGTGCGGCGGCTCGTTTACCTGCGGCGCGGTGGCGAGCTGGTAGAAGCGGCAGGTCGAAAGGTTCAGATACGGCGTCAGGTAGACGCCCACGACCGCCGAGAGCACGCCGTAGATCAGAGCACCGAGCACCGCACCGGAGAGCGAGTCGGGCAGGTAGCTGATGATGACGTATTCGTAGAGCAGCGCGATAAGCACCGCGGCGATCTGATAGCCGATGAAGCTGAGCTGGAGCAGGAAAAGCTGCATCTTATAGCCATTTGTCTGCCGCTTGCTCAGGTTCAATGCCTCCATCACGCCGAGCTCGGGATTTTCGCACAGGTTGAGCATGGCGAACGAGTAGCGGTAGGCCGCGATGATGCCGGGGATGACGAAAAGCATCGACCACAGGAAGATGAAAACGCCCTCGACGATGGAAAGCAGGATGACCTTCCCGGCAAAGGGGAACGCGTCAAAAAGGCTCTCATACGGCATTTCCTCACGGCGCAGGATGCCGAAGCAGTAGCAGTAATACCCTGCGTTCAGAACGAGCGCGACGAGACCGACGAGGATGCTCACAAAGCTGAACGAGAGCACTGTGAAGCCGCCGGCAGAGTCGATCATATAGCTCACGCCCGAGTTGATCATATCGAGCACAAGGGTGATGAGAAGATAGAAAAGCGTCATCCGGAAGGGATTGACCTCACCGGTGCGCAGCAGTGAGCGCGATTCTGCCTTGATCGCGCCGGTATCGAGCTGCATGGGCATAAAAAAGCTCCTTTCTTGCCGGAACGGGGAAAAACGGACGGCAATGTGCGGAAAATGCACGAAATTCATAAAAATAATAATACATAACTATACCATCGCGTCCGGGACACGTCAAGAAGCGGAAAAATGGGTGATTCCCTCCGCGGGCCGCCGAAAGGAAAATTGTTTGGCAAAATGCTGTTTTTGCGAAAAAATGACGGCGAAATCTGATAAATTATGTAGGAAAATGATGGTCATGAAGAATATTTTCTGGACAAGAGAAAAGAAAGGGGATATAATCTATCCGATTATGGAGCAGTGTTTCCGCTGCTCTGGCAGTATAAAGATGAGGTGAAGACTATGGCACAAGCTTTCTTTGGCGGCGTTCATCCCAATGATATGAAGGCTGCTACCAATGAAAAGGCCATCGAGCAGTTACAAGCCCCTGCTCAGGTGGTGATCCCCATGTCGATGCACTTCGGCGCACCCTGCACCCCGACGGTCTCCAAGGGCGACTATGTCAAGCTTGGACAGAAGATCGGCGAATTCAAAGGTCTCGGCGCTCCCATTCACGCAAGCGTATCCGGTACGGTCGCTGCGGTGGAGCCCCGTCCCTATTCCATGGGCGGCAAGGTCATGTCCGTTGTCATCGACAATGACTTCAAGGACGACTTGAGCGAGGAAGTCCATGCTCCGGCCGACCCCGACGCGCTGAGCGTGGAGGAAATGGTCGAAATGGTCAAGCAGGCCGGTATCGTCGGTATGGGCGGCGCAACGTTCCCCACGCACACGAAGATCTCCAGCGGCATCGGCAAGGTCGATACCGTCATCATCAACGGCGCGGAGTGCGAGCCCTACATCACCGGCGACCATCGCGCGATGCTTGAGCGCCCCGCTGAGATCATCGGCGGCTGCTGCTACCTCGCCAAGATGTTCGGCGTGAGCAAGGTCGTCATCGGCGTGGAGGACAACAAGAAAAACGGCATCGAGGCCCTCAACAAGGTCATCGCCGAGCAGAAGGCTCCTGTCGTGGTCGAATCGCTGCGCTGCCGCTACCCCCAGGGCGGTGAAAAGCAGCTCTGCCAGGCCATCACCGGCAAGCAGGTGCCCCCGGGCGGTCTTCCCGCGAACATCGGCTGCGCCGTGTTCAACATCAACACCACCATCGCCATCTACCATGCCATCAAGGACGGCATGCCCGTGGTGCGCAAGGTCGTCACCGTGTCCGGCAGCGGCGTTGTGGAGCCGAAGAACCTCGAGTGCCCGATCGGCACGCCCGTTTCGCTCCTGTTCGACGCCTGCGGCGGCCTGAAGGACGAGACGTTCAAGCTCATCGCCGGCGGCCCGATGATGGGCATGGCGCAGGCCTCTGCCGACTTCCCCGTGGCCAAGGGCACGGGCGCGGTGCTGGCGTTCGCCGCGAATGAGAACAAGGTCTCCGAGGACCCGACCTGCATCCGCTGCGGCCGCTGCGTTGAGGCGTGCCCCATGCACCTCGAGCCCCTGTACCTCTATTTATATGTGCAGAAGAACCGCATCGAGGATCTCGAGGCGGCCCACGTCATGGACTGCATCGAGTGCGGCGCGTGCTCTTACATCTGCCCGGGCCGCCTGCACCTGACGCATTCGTTCAAGGTCGGCAAGCAGAAGGTCAAGGAAGCCGCCGCTAAGGCCAAGGCCGCGGCTGAGGCTGCCAAGGCTGCTGAAGAAGCAAAGAAGGAGGCTTAAGAGATGCTGAATGATTATAAGGGTCTGAAGCTCATCGCTTCCTCCAACCCCCATATCCGCAACAATGAAGACACGCGCTCGATCATGCTCGACGTGATCATCGCGCTGTGCCCCGCGCTCATCATGAGCGTCATCCGTTTCGGTTTCCGCGCGCTGATCTCCGTGCTCGTGAGCGTGGTTTCCGCGATGTTTTTCGAGTGGCTCTACCGTAAGCTGATGCACAAGACGCAGACGCTCGGCGACCTGTCCGCCGCCGTCACCGGTGTCCTGCTCGCGTTCGTCTGCCCCGTGACGCTTCCTTACTGGATGCTGATCGTCGGCAACTTCTTCGCGATCTTCCTTGTCAAGCAGCTCTACGGCGGCCTTGGCAAGAACTTCCTGAACCCCGCGCTGGCCGGCCGTGCCGCGCTCGTCGCGTGCTACACGAGCCAGATGACCTCCTGGATCGACCCGGCCTCCGGCAAGGCGCCCCTCTTCGGCGGCGCTGACGTCGTGACCGCGGCCACTCCGCTTGCGATGATGAAGGGCGGCGAGTTTGCCGAGGTGACGGCACAGTACAGCCTTTCCGACATGTTCATCGGCAACATCGGCGGCTCTCTCGGTGAGATCTCCGCGATGATGCTGCTCATCGGCGGATTGTACTTAATTTTCCGCAAGGTCATCTCCTGGCAGATCCCCGTTGCCTACATCGGCACGGTGGCAGTCCTCACGTTCCTCTTCCCCCAGGGCAACGACGCGATGAGCTGGATGCTCTACAACGTGCTCGGCGGCGGCCTGTTCCTCGGCGCGTTCTTCATGGCCACTGACTATGTCACCTCCCCCGTCACGAAGAAGGGCCAGCTGATCTTCGGCATCGGCTGCGGTCTCATCACGGTGTTCATCCGCTACTTCGGCTCCTATCCCGAGGGCGTTTGCTACTCCATCCTTGTGATGAACTGCTGCACCTGGATCATTGACAAGTACACCAAGCCCACCCGCTTCGGCGTAGATAAGAAAGCAGCGAAGGAGGCGGCAAAGAAATGAAGATCGAAGGTAAATTCATTTTCAAGGTAGCTGGTACGCTGACGGCGATCTCGCTGGTCGTCGCGCTGCTGCTGGGCCTGACCAACATGCTGACCGCGGACAAGATCGCGGCCATCAACAAGCAAAAGACCGAGGCGGCGCTCGCCAAGGTCGTCTCTGCGGCCGACTGCGAGTTCCCCCCGATGGAGGAGATCCCGCAGGCCATGATCGACGCCGCCAACGACCAGGGCGGCAAGCTGAGCGAGGTCTATGAGGTGCAGTCCGGCGGCGACACCATCGGCTATGCCTTCAAGGTCACCGCGAGCGGCTCTCAGGGCAACATCGTGATGATCGTCGGCGTGGACACCGACCTCACCGTCACGGGCGTTTCCATTGTCAAGGCTTCCGAGACCGCAGGCATCGGCTCCAAGGTCATGGACAATGAAGCGACCTCCGCAGGCACCGGCGCGCTCGATCAGTTCGTCGGCAAGTCCGGCGCGGGCACGCTCGTCGTCAAGCAGAACATCGACGCCGTCACCGGCGCGACGGTCTCCACCAAGGGCGTGACCAAGGGCGTCAACGCCGCTCTGGCTGCCGCCGAGGCCATGAACTGAGAAAGGGGGAACGATCTATGAATTTCAACAAACAGCTCAAAGACGGTCTGATCTACCAAAACCCCGTTCTGGTGCAGGTGCTCGGTATGTGCTCCACCATGGCGATCACTACGAGTGTTGCAAACGGCTTTGGTATGGGCATCTCCGTTCTCATCATCCTGACGCTTTCCAACATCTTTATTTCCCTTCTGCGCAAGATCATCCCCAACGAAGTGCGTATCGCGTGCTATATCGTCGTTATCGCGGGCTTCGTTACGATCGTTGATCTGTGCCTGCAGGCGTTTGTCCCTGACATCGCCGAGAGCCTTGGCGTGTTCATCCCGCTGATCGTCGTCAACTGCATCATCCTCGGCCGCGCCGAGGCCTTTGCCAGCAAGAACTCCGTTGCCGCCTCCGCGGTGGACGGCATCTGCCAGGGCATCGGCTACACGGTGGTGCTGCTGATCCTGAGCGCGTTCCGCGAGCTCTTGGGCGCGGGCACGCTGCTCGGCATCCAGGTCATGCCTTCTTCCTATGTTCCCGCCGGTATGCTCACGCTGCCCGTCGGCGGCTTCCTCTGCCTCGGCACGCTGATCGCCATCATGCAGTGGGCGCTTGCCAGAAGCAAGAAGAACGCGGAAAAGAAAGAAACGGAGGGTAAATAAAAATGAGTGTGACTAAGTTACTTGCTATTTCCCTCGGCGCGATCCTGACGAATAACTTCATCTTCTCGCAGTTCCTGGGTATCTGCCCGTTCCTCGGCGTGTCGAAAAAGAGCGACACCGCCATCGGTATGGGTCTTGCCGTTACGTTCGTCATGGGCCTTGCCTCGGCGTTCTGCTACGGCGTGAACATCATCCTCGTCAAGCTCGGCCTTGACTACATGCAGACCGTCGCTTTCATTCTCGTGGTGGCGAGCCTCGTGCAGTTCATCGAGATGTTCCTCAAAAAGTCCATGCCGACGCTCTACACGGCCCTCGGCGTGTACCTGCCGCTGATCACCACCAACTGCGCCGTTCTCGGCGTGGTGCTGCTCAACGTGCAGAACGACTACAACTTCATCGGATCCGTGGTGTACGGCATCACCGGCGGCCTTGGCTTCCTGCTGGCGATCTACCTGTTCTCCACGGTGCGCGAGCGCCTGGAGTTTGCCGACTATCCCAAGGCATTTGAAGGCTTCCCCATCGCGCTGATCACCGCAGGCCTGATCGCCCTTGCATTCATGGGCTTCTCCGGCCTGCAGGTGTGGCCCATGTAAGGAGGGAACGAAGAAATGATGAATGTAATTTTTGCTGTCCTCGTGCTGGGCGTGATCGCCGTCGTGTTCGGCCTGATCCTGTCCGTTGCGGCCAAGGCCTTTGAGGTCAAGGTCGATGAGCGCCTGCCCAAGATCCAGGCCTGCCTCGCCGGCGCAAACTGCGGCGGCTGCGGCTATCCCGGCTGCGCGGGCTGCGCCGAGGCAATTCTTGCCGGTAAGGCTCCCGTCACCGCCTGCGCGCCCGCTGGCGCGGAGGGCGCTGCCAAGATTGCTGAGATCATGGGCATGGAAGCCCCCAGCGGTGAAAAGCAGGTCGCGCACGTGCTGTGCAACGGCGGCGAGGCCTCTGTGAAGAATTTCGAGTATGTCGGTCTTCACGACTGCGTCGCCGCGACGAAGGTCGCCGGCGGTCCGACCGCGTGCTCCTTTGGCTGCATGGGCTTTGGCACCTGCGTTGCCGCCTGCCAGTTCGACGCCATCCATATCAATGAGCAGGGCGTCGCCGAGGTCGACAAGGAGAAGTGCACCAACTGCGGCGCCTGCCGCGAGGCCTGCCCGCGCAAGCTGATCGTCGAGGTGCCCTACAAGCAGAAGGTCTTCGTCAACTGCTCGAACAAGGAGAAGGGCCCCGCCGTCACGAAGGTGTGCGCCAACTCCTGCATTGCCTGCGGTATGTGCGAGCGCACCTGTAAGTTCGACGCCATCCACGTCGTCAACAACGTGGCCGTCATCGACTACACCAAGTGCAAAAACTGCACCATGTGCGCCAAGGCCTGCCCGCGCAACGCCATCGAGCCCATCCCGACCCCCGAGGAGAAGGAGAAGTTCAAGGCCGCGCAGAAGGCTGCCGCCGAGCGCAAGGCCGCTGCCGCCAAGGCAGCCGCCGAAGCCAAGGCTGCGGAAGCTGCGAAAGCCGCCGAAGCGCCCAAGGCCGAATAAAGGTTCTTTAAAAAAGAGGAACGCGAAAGCGTTCCTCTTTTTTTATTCTTCCAAAAGCGGCGCTGCCGCTTTTGGAGAAGGTTTGCACTGCGCTGCATGCACGCGCCAAAGGCGCGCACACTCCGCTCCGTGAGAAGTGTAAATCGCCACGCGCTGGTCGCGGCGATTTACGATTTTAATTTTTCCGTGCCTGCGGGCACGGAATTCTGCGAAGCTGCCGTGAAATGGAAAAGCGTCGCAGACTTTTACCCACAAGGGGTACGCGGCATCCGTAAGGCAGCGAAGCTGCCAACGGCTGCCCAGGACTGCCGCGCACGGCGGCAAATAATGTTAAATCTTTTTTGGCGCGACAGAAAGTAAATTGCCGCAGAGCAGCAAGAGAAGCCGCCATGGGGCGTGTGCGTGCCAAAAAACTCTTCTCGCGCAGCGAGTGTCGAGCCGTAGGCGAGGCACAGAGCGGAGTGAAAACGCTTCAAAAGGCAGGCCTTGGCCTGACTTTTGCGTAGTTCACAAACTGTTTACACTGCCTCCTATTGACAATGGGAAATGTCGGTGGTACACTGCGTTTAGCACTCGAGGGAAAGGAGTGCTAAAGTTACGAAAGGAGCGCGGCGTATGGACTTGACCGAGCGCAAAAAGCAGATTCTCAAGCGCGTTGTCGAGGATTACATCGCCGCGGCTGAGCCGGTCGGCTCCAAGGCGCTGGCCGAGGAGATGGGCGGTTCGGTGAGCTCCGCGACCATCCGCAACGAGCTTGCAGACCTGGTCGAAATGGGCTACCTTGAGCAGCCGCACACGTCCGCCGGACGCGTGCCGTCGCCGAAAGGTTACCGCTTGTACGTCAACGAGCTGATGGAAAAGCGCGAGGTCTCCGAAACAGAAGCGGAGGAGATCAACGAGCAGCTAAAGTCCAAGCTCAGCGGCACGGACAGCGTGATCGCCAAGGCGGGGCAGATGGTGTCGAGCATCGTCAATTACCCCGTGTACAGCGTGACGGGCGGACGGCGCGAGGCGAGCGTCAAGCGCTTCGAGCTCATCGCGGTCGATGAAATGAGCTTCATCGTCGTGGTGATGGGCGAGGATAACCGCGTGAAGAGTCAGCTCCAGCGCTCGGACCTCCCGTTCGACAGCCAGCGGCTTGCGGACGTCAAGGAGCTTTTGAACACGCACTTCACCGGCCGGAGCGCCGATGAGATGAGTGCAAGGCTGATGAGCCTTTCCGAGCAGCTTTCGCCCGAGCTGTTTTTAGTGGTGTCCAAAGCGGTCGAATATGCGATCGGTGTGCTCGAGCAGAGCGCGCAGCGCAATGTGGAGACCGCGGGCGCGAGCCAGATCTTGAAAATGCCTGAGTACCGCGATGTCGACAAGGCGCACGATCTCGTGACATTCCTTGTGGATAACAAGGAAGAGCTTCCCGTGCCGGATGACGGCGCGCCGCTCAAGATCCTGATCGGGCCGGAAAACGTGAACGAGGCGCTCAAGGAAACGAGCGTGGTCGTCGCCAGCTACGATATCGGCGACGGGATGCGCGGCCTCGTCGGTGTGGTGGGTCCCACCAGAATGGACTACGCCACCGTGACGGCGCGGCTGAGTTATTTTGCAGACAGCCTGACGCGGATGTTCGGCAAGAACGAGCTTCCGCCCAAGGAAGAAGATAAGGAGTAAGAAATGGGTAAGAAAGACAAGCAGAACGCGGCGGAGAGCACGCCGGAAAAGAACACGGCACAGCAGCCGACAGCAGACGAGGCGGCCAAGACCGCAGAGACCGCCAAGGCTGACGAGACCGCTGAGAAGAGCGCGGAGCCCGAGACCTTCACCGTCACGCGCGAGCAGATGGAGAAGATGGAAGGCCTTGCCAAGTCGCTTGCCGACGAGCAGGACAAATACCTGCGCCTTGCCGCCGAGTACGACAACTACCGCAAGCGCACTGCGAAGGAAAAGGAAAGCCTTTACGCTGATGCGAAGATCGACACGATCAAGGCGCTGCTGGGCGTTTACGATAACCTCGAGCGCGGCCTTGCCCAGTATGGCGACGAGGAGTCGCCCCACCGCAAGGGCCTTGAAATGGTGTTCAACCAGTTCAAAGAGAGCCTCAAAAAGCTGGGCGTTGAAACGATGGACGCCGCCGGAAAGCCCTTTGACCCTGAAAAGCACAACGCCGTGATGCATGTGGAAGACGAAAACTACGGGGAAAACACCGTGGTCGAGGTGCTCCAGCAGGGCTTCACGCTGGGCGATAAGGTGCTGCGATTTGCCATTGTAAAAGTGGCCAATTAAAAGTTCCTCAAAAATGTGTGACACACATTTTTGAAAGAGCTTGCAGCCCTGTGCAGCGCACTCGCTGCGCTCGCACGTTTCAGGGCTGAGATGTGTTTTTTCTGACGCACACGCCCCAGGGCGGCTTCTCTTGCCGCTTTGCGGCAATTCACCTTCTGTCGTCAGAAAAAGCGATTCGATTTTGTTTCGCGTTTGCGAACGCGAAATGAATATAAAGATGTTAACAAAAAAATTAAGATAGATCTTAGGAGGACAACATTATGTCTAAAGTTATCGGTATTGACCTTGGTACTACCAACTCTTGTGTGGCCGTGATGGAAGGCGGCGAAGCCGTCGTCATCCCCAACGCCGAAGGCAACCGCACCACCCCGTCCGTCGTCGCGTTCAGTAAGACCGGCGAGCGTATGGTCGGTCAGGTCGCAAAGCGTCAGGCCATCACCAACCCCGACCGCACGATCTCTTCGATCAAGCGCGAGATGGGCTCTGATTATAAAGTCGAGGTCGACGGTAAGAAGTACACCCCGCAGGAGATCAGCGCGATGATCCTGCAGAAGCTCAAGAGCGACGCGGAGGCTTACCTCGGCGGCCCCGTGAGCGAAGCCGTCATCACCGTTCCCGCTTACTTCACCGATGCGCAGCGTCAGGCGACCAAGGACGCCGGTAAGATCGCCGGCCTCGAGGTCAAGCGTATCATCAACGAGCCGACGGCCGCGGCCCTCGCCTACGGCGTCGACAAGGAGCAGAGCCAGAAGGTCATGGTCTACGACCTCGGCGGCGGTACGTTCGATGTCTCCATCCTCGATATCGACGACGGCGTTATTGAGGTTCTGGCCACCGCGGGCAACAACCGCCTCGGCGGCGACGACTTCGACGAGTGCATCATGAAGTGGATGGTCAGCGAGTTCAAGCGTACCGACGGCGTCGACCTCAGCGGCGACAAGGTCGCCATGCAGCGCTTGAAGGAAGCTGCCGAGAAGGCCAAGATCGAGCTTTCCGGCGTGACCTCCACCAACATCAACCTCCCGTATATCACGGCCGACGCCACCGGCCCGAAGCACCTCGACCTGACCCTCACGCGCGCTAAGTTCAACGAGCTGACCGCGCACCTGGTCGAAGCCACTGCCGGCCCTGTCCGTCAGGCGCTCAGCGATGCGGGCCTCACCGGCAACGACATCCACAAGGTTCTGATGGTCGGCGGCTCCAGCCGTATCCCCGCCGTGCAGGAAATGGTCAAGAAGCTCACCGGCAAGGAAGGCTTCAAGGGCATCAACCCCGATGAGTGCGTCGCCATGGGCGCTGCTCTTCAGGCGGGCGTTCTGACCGGCGATGTCAAGGGCCTGCTGCTGCTCGACGTCACCCCGCTGTCCCTCGGCATTGAGACCATGGGCGGCGTTTGCACCAAGCTCATCGACCGCAACACCACCATCCCCGTGAAGAAGAGCCAGATCTTCTCCACCGCCGCCGACAACCAGACGAGCGTTGAAGTCAACGTTCTGCAGGGCGAGCGTGAGATGGCCGCTGCCAACAAGAGCCTCGGCCGCTTCCACCTCGACGGCATCGCTCCGGCCCGCCGCGGCGTGCCTCAGATCGAGGTCACATTCGATATCGACGCCAACGGCATCGTGAACGTCAGCGCGAAGGATCTCGGCACCGGCACCGAGCAGCACATCACCATCACCTCTTCCTCCAACATGAGCAAGGAGGATATCGAAAAGGCCGTCAAGGACGCCGAGCAGTACGCCGCTGAGGACGCCAAGATCAAGGAAAAGGTCGAAGTCCGCAACCAGGCCGACCAGATGGTCTACCAGAGCGAGAAGACCCTCGGCGAAGTGGGCGACAAGATCCCCGCGGACGAGAAGGCCAAGGTCCAGAGTGGTATCGACAAGCTGAAGGAAGTCCTCAAGGGCGACGACACCGACGCCATCAAGAGCGCGACCGAAGAGCTCACGCAGATGTTCTACCAGATGAGCGAGAAGCTCTATCAGCAGGCGAACCCGCAGGGCGGCGCACAGGCTGGCCCCGACATGGGCGGCCAGAACGGCGGCGCGCAGACCGGCCCGAACGGTCAGCAGTATTATGATGCTGACTACAAGGTCGTGGATGACGACGAGAACAACAAGAAGTAATTTGAAACCGATCGACGCAGCGGGGACAGTTTATACTGCCCCCGATTGCGGCGTTTTTAGGAGCGTAGTCTATGGCTGAAAATAAAAGAGACTATTACGAGGTGCTCGGCGTTTCCAAGGGCGCTTCGGAAGAAGAGATCAAAAAAGCATACAAAAAGCTCGCACGCAAGTATCATCCCGACATGAACCCCGGCGACAAGGAAGCCGAGGAGAAGTTCAAGGAGATCAACGAGGCGAACGAGGTTTTGAGCGACCCAGACAAGAAGGCGCGCTACGACCAGTTCGGCTTTGCGGGCGTTGACCCGAATTACGGCGCAGGCGCCGGTGGCGGCGCTTACGGCGCGGGCGGGTTCGACTTCGGCGACCTCGGCGATATCTTCGGCAGCTTCTTCGGCGGGGGCTTCGGCGGCGCGCGCGCGAACCCCAACGCGCCCCAGCGCGGCGAGAGTCTGCGCACGAGCGTGAACATCAGCTTTGAAGAGGCGGCCTTCGGCTGCGAGAAGGAAGTCAGCATCGACCGCATCGAGCAGTGTCCTGACTGCCGCGGCTCGGGCTGCGCCAAGGGCACGACCGCCGAGGTCTGCCCTGACTGCCGCGGCAGCGGCGTGATCCAGCAGCGCCGCCAGACGCCGCTGGGCTATATGTCGACGTCGGCCCCCTGCCAGCGCTGCGGAGGCAAGGGTAAGATCATTCATCAGCCCTGCCCCAAGTGCGGCGGCAAGGGCATGATCCGCCACCGCAAGACCATCAAGGTCAGCATTCCTGCGGGCATCGACAACGGGCAGACCATTTCGCTGCGCGCGCAGGGCAACGCGGGTAAGAACGGCGGCCCCGCGGGCGACCTGCTGATCGTTGTGTCCGTGCGTCCGCACGAGATCTTCCGCCGCGAGGGCACGAGCGTCCTGTGCGAAGCGCCCATCACGTTCACGCAGGCGGTGCTCGGCGCGGAGCTCGAGATCCCGACGATCGACGGCAAGGTGAAGTACACCATCCCCGAGGGGACGCAGAGCGGCACGACGTTCCGCCTGAAGGGCAAGGGCATCCCCGGCCTCAACGGCCGCGGCCGCGGCGACCAGTACGTCACCGTGTATATCGAGACGCCGCGCAACCTGAACCGCGAGCAGAAGGAAGCGCTCAAGAAGTTCAGCGAGTCGCTCGGCGAGAAGAATTATGAGGAACACAAGAGCTTTTTCGGAAAGTTCAAGCTGTAACGAATAGAAGATGTATTTATCCGATTATCACACCCACTGTTCGCTTTCGTTCGACTCGAAAACGCCGGTGGAAGACATGGTGCGCGCGGGCATCGCGCAGGGCTTGCAGGAAATGTGCCTGACCGACCATGTAGACCTGTTCCGCCCGAGGGAGACGGCGCGCTGGGAGCACGATTTTTCGAATCGTGAAGAGACCTTTGCGCGCGCCGACCAGGCGGCGGACGGGAAGATCATCGTCCGCCGCGGTATCGAGCTTGGCGAGGCGATGCGCGACTTTGCCTACGCAGACGAGCTGCTCTCGCGTTTGCCGGAGCTCGACTTTGTCATCGGCTCGCAGCATCAGCTGTCGGAAAAGTACGATTGGAACGACCTCTACTTCATGCCCGAGGCCACGGAGCAGGAGGCGCGCGAGCAGATCGCGGACTATTTAACGCTCGTTCTGGAGACGGCCAAGTGGGGGAAGTTCTCCGTGCTCGGCCACCTGACGCTGCCGCTTCGCTACATGAACGAAAACCACGGCATGCACATGAGCTTCGACGGTTTTGAGGACGAGGTGGCGCAGGTGTTCCGCGCGCTCATTGAAAATGGCTGCGGCATCGAGTGCAACGTCAACCGCGGCAACACGCCGCTGCCGGACGCCAAATGGCTGAGGATCTATCACGAGCTCAGCGGCGAGATCATCACCATCGGCACCGACGCGCATACGCCGGAATTCGTCGGCATGCGCGCCCGCGAGACGCAGGAACTTTTAAAGAGCTGCGGACTCAACTATGTGTGCACATTTGAAAAGAAAAAACCGGTCTTTCACAAAATCTGACTGACAAAAGGAGAAACACTATGAAGATCGCATTGGGCTGTGACCACGGCGGATACGCCATGAAGGAAGACATCAAAAAGCAGCTGGAGGGCCTGGGCCACGAGGTCAAGGACTGCGGCACCTATTCCACCGAGAGCTGCGACTATCCCATTTTCGGAGAGGCCGCCGCGCGTGCCGTCGCGAGCGGAGAGTGCGAGTACGGTATCGTCGTGTGCACGACGGGCATCGGCATCTCCATTGCGGCGAACAAGGTCAAGGGCATCCGCTGCGCGCACTGCGCCGATACGCTCGAGGCGCAGCTCTGCCGCCAGCACAACAACGCGAACATGATGGCCATCGGCGCGGGCTTCACGGGCCCGAAGCTGGCCGCGGCCATGGTTGAGACGTTCCTCTCCACCGCGTTTGAGGGCGGCCGCCACGCCCGCCGCGTCGCGCTGATGGACGCTATCGAGGGCTAAAGCATACAAAAGCGGAAAATCAACAAAAACCGAAAGGTTTTTGTTGATTTTTTTGCTCTCAAAAGGTAAACTGTTGCACGAGAAAAAGGAGGCGGATGCAGACAATGGCAAGAAGATCGAGCGGAACGAAGGGCTATACCGGTTATCGCGGGCGCAGGCGCGGCAGAGGCGTGCTGGCCGTGGTGCTGGTGGTCATTTTGCTGCTGGCGTGCGGCTTTTTGTTTGCGCAGCGCTATATGGTATACGATGCGGATGGCTCGGTCCGCTTTGAGTTCCCCTGGATAAAGAAGACCCCACAGGACGACACCGCAAATGGCGGCGACAGCGGCGACGATAAGAAGCAGGACGACCTTGAGATCACGGTGCAAAAGCCCGTCATCAAGGATACCTGCGCAGTCGAGCTGGGTGCGGACGCGCTCGGCAGCGATTGGCAGGCAGCGCTCGATGGCCTTGATAAGGACGTGAACGCCGTGGCGGTCGAGCTCAAGGACGCGAGCGGTAAGCTCTACTATAATTCCAAGGTGCAGGGCGCGATCGACTGCGGCGCGGTGGCTGGCGGCAGCGCATCGGACACGGCCATTCAGGGCCTTGTCGACTCGGACTACTATACGATCGGCCGCATCAGCACGCTGCACGACAGCCTGTACGCCTACGAGCACATGACGGACGCCGCCGTGTGCCAGCTGACGGGATTCGTCTGGTACGATACGAACAGCACCCACTGGCTCGCGCCCGAAAAGCAGGCCGCGCGGCAGTATGTGACCGATATCGTCACGGAATGCGCACAGATGGGCTTTGATGAGCTGCTGCTCGACGATTTCCACTACCCGCGCGAGGGGCGCATGAGCCGCATCAAGACGGACGAGCGCACCATGACGCAGCAGGAGGCGCTTGCGCTGCTCGCCGACGATATCCACACCGCGCTTGAGCAGGCGGGCTACAAGGGCAAGCTCTCCGTCAGCGTGGACGCGGACATCGCGCTTGCGGGCAGCGAGGCAAACTCCGGCATCGTGATGAGCGAGCTCACGGAAAAGTTCGACCGCGTGTACGTCAAGGTCACGGCAGACCAGCTCGAGAGCGTCACCGAGGCGATGAAGGCCTACGACGTCGAGTTCGTTCCCATCGTGACGGAGGCGACGGACAGCGGCAGCTATCTCATTGAAAAGTGAAAAGGCGAAGGGCGGGCCGCTGATACCTCAGCGGCCCGTTTTTTGCGCAAAAAGGGAAAAGGGCACGGGGCAGCGAAGGCTGTCCCGTGCCTTTTTTTGATGTGGAGAAAGACGAGGGGGGGGACGCCCCGTTCGAGCGTTGGAAAAAGCGTTGATAACCGCTTTGAGACATAATGTACAAAAGTTGAATGAATTCGACGTAATTTAAACGCTTGATTTTGTGCAAAATAGATAGTATACTGTTGCCCATACCAAAAAAAGGGCCCTCGAGGGCCGTTGCGCCCGCGCGGGAAAGAATATGCCCGCGGGCGAAAAAGAGGATATGAGACGCCCGCTCTCCGGTGAGTGAGAGACCTGCCGCAGCGCACGGAGCGGCTGAAACGGGAGAATAAGGCCAATACGGAACAAACAGCAAATTCTGCACAGGAGATAGAACATCATGCTTGAAAACAACCACACGATTCACCTGACGCTCAACGGCGAGAGCCGCGCGTTCACGGTGGAGCCACAGGAGACGCTTCTGCACGTGCTGCGCGAGCGCGCGCACCTGACGGGCGCGAAGAAGGGCTGTGACCTTGGCGAATGCGGTGCCTGCACGGTCATCATGGACGGGCGCGCGGTCAACTCGTGCTGTGTGTTCGCCATTGAGGCGGACGGCAGTACGGTCGAGACCATCGAGGGCATCGGCACCGCCGACGAGCCGCACCCGCTGCAGCAGGCGTTTATCGACGCCGGCGCCATCCAGTGCGGCTACTGCACGCCGGGCATGATCATAGCGGCCAAGGCGCTGCTCGACCGCAACTCCCATCCCACGCGCGAGGAGATCCACGCCGCCATGTCCGGCAACCTCTGCCGCTGCACGGGCTACACGAAGATCGAGGAGGCCATCGTCGCGGCCTCCAGGGTCATTGAACAGTACGCGAACGGAAAGGAGGCGCAGCAGTGATGGAACAGCATCATTTCGACATTGTCAACCACGCCACGCCGCGCCTTGAGTCCATGGATAAGGCGCTGGGCCGCGGCAAGTACACCGACGACTTAGAGCTTCCCAACATGGCCTGCGCCGCGCTCGTGCGCTGCCCGTATTCCCACGCTAAGGTGCTGAGCATTGATGTAAGCGAGGCGGAGAAGGTGCCGGGGTATCTCGGCTGCGCGCTGCCGGAGGAGGCCCCGCAGGCCTACTTCAACTGCTCGGGCAACCCGCCCTCTCCGCTTCTGATGGCGGATGAAAAGGTGCTGACGACCGAGCCGCTGACCATCGGCGACCGCGTGGCCGTCGTCGCTGACGGCGTCCCCGCAGATCAGAAACATCGCCACCGTCGGCGGCAACATCATGCAGGACCGCCGCTGCATCTACTTCAACCAGCCGCACCTGTGGCGCAGCGGCCTTGCCTACTGCTTCAAGACCGGCGGCAGCATTTGCCACCAGATCCCGAACTCGCCGGTCTGCCGCGCGATCTACTATTCCGACGTCGCTACCGTGCTCATCGCTTACGAGGCGGAGGTCGAGTACATCGAAGACGGCGAGACACACCGCACCGATCTCAAGTCCCTCATCGAGCGCCACAGCGTGGCCAACGGCCTTGCCTGCCACGAGCACCTGCCCATCCTCGTCACGCGCTTTCTCGTCCCCGCGGCGGAAGAGGGCGAGCGCAGCGGCTTTTATAAGTACGCCATGCGCACGACGATCGACTTCCCGATCATCAACTTCGCGCTCCGCTGCGGCGGCAATCGCCCTGCGCGTCTGGCCGCGGGCGCGGTCGCGCCCCATCCGGTCGTGATGGCCGAGACGGCGGCGAAGATCGACTCCGACGCCACGGATGACGAGGTCATCGCGCAGGCCGAGGACGAGCTCAGAAAGCTCGCCATGCCCATCAAGGAGGCCTGCATGACCCCCGCGGTCAAGAGGAGCCTCTATCGCCACGTCGCAATGCTGCTGGATTTGAGAAAATAAGCAAAAAAAGAACCGTCCGATCGGACGGTTCTTTTTTGTCGTAGAAAGTTACTTCGCGGCGCGGGCCAGAACGGCCTCGGCGCTCATGTTCGGATTGATGGTCTCTTCGCTCTCGACCGCGATGGCCGCGGCGGCGGTGCCGGCGGCGCAGCTTTCGGCAAGGTCGCGGCCTGCGAGGAACGACCAGACGAGGGACGCCATCATCGCGTCGCCCGCGCCGGTGGCGTTGCGCATCTCGGCCTTGCAGATGGGTTCCAAATGTGTCTCGCCCTGCTGCGCGGCAAACACGCCGTCGCCGCCGAGCGACAGGAACACGCGCTGCACGCCCTGATCAAGCAGCGCCTGCGCGGCCTGATGGAGCGTTGCATTGTCTGTGATCTTCACGCCGGAGAGGAGCTCTGCTTCAATGCGGTTGGGTTTGAGCGTGTGGACGTGACTGAGTAAGCCCTGGAGTTTTTCCGCCTTGACGGTGGACACCGGATCGACGAAGAGCGGCGCGGCGCAGTGCCCGACAAGATAAGCGATGGACTCGCGTGGCAGATTCGCGTCGACGACCACGGCAGCCGCGCCGTCGAGCAGCTCCTTCTGCGAGGCGAAGTAGTCCGGCGTCAGCTTTTCGCAGATCTCCATGTCAGATACGGCCACGGCCATGTCGCCGTCGCTGTCGCCCACGAACACGTAGGTCGAGGTGCGGCCGTCGGGCACGCGCAGCGCGTGCGAAAGGTCGATGCCGAGTTCTTTACAGCTCTCTTCGACCTGGCTTGCGCGCGAATCGCTGCCCACGGCGGTCAGAAGGTAGGTCGGCACGCCAAGCAGGCGCATGTTGTGCGCGATGTTGCGCCCCACACCGCCGAGACTCAGCTCGACGCGGCCGGGATTGGAGTCACGGTCGCGCAGGGGAGCGAAGGAATGGGCGCCGATGTCGATATTCACGCCGCCGCAGACGACGGCATAGGGAAGATTCTTTTCGTTAGACATGATGTTGCTTTCTCCGAATTATTTGTGATAAAGACGCTTGGATTCATACTTCGGCTCGCAGCTGACGTGAATGCCGAGGCGCTTGTAGAGCTTGATGTCCTCCTCCGAGATGATGACGGAGAAGTGCGCATCGCAGCTGCGGAGCGTGCCGAGCTGGGCTCTTGCCATGTCGGCGAGGGGGTTCGTCAGCGCCGAGATCGCCAGCGCGATGAGCACCTCGTCAGAGTGCAGGCGCGGGTTGTGGTGGCCGAGCGACTGGATCTTGAGCGCTGAGATCGGCTCAATGACCTGATTTGAGATGAGGTTCATGTCGCTGCGGATGCCCGCCATGGCCTTGAGCGCGTTGAGCAGCAGCGCCGCCGAAGCGCCGAGAAGGGAAGAGGTCTTGCCCGTGACAACGCGGCCGTCGGGCAGCACCATCGCGCCCGCGGGCGCGCCGGTCTCCTCGGCCTTCTGCTTGGCCGCGGCCACAGCGGGGCAGAGGTCGGGCGTCACATCCGCCTGCTGCATGACGAGCTCGAGCTTTCTGAGCTGGCAGGCGTCAGCAATGCCGCGCGCGACGTCGACCTGCGCGGTGTAGTAGCGGCGCAGAATTTCCATGCGCGAGGCCTGACGGCAGACCTCATCGTCGATGATGCAGTTGCCCGCCATGTTGACGCCCATGTCGGTGGGGGACTGGTAGGGGCACTTGCCGGAGATGCGCTCGAAGATCGCGCGCAGGACGGGGAAGATCTCCACGTCGCGGTTATAGTTCACGGTCGTCTCGCCGTAGGCCTCGAGGTGGAACGGGTCGATCATGTTCACGTCGTCAAGGTCCGCGGTCGCGGCCTCGTAGGCGAGGTTCACGGGGTGCTTGAGCGGCAGGTTCCAGATGGGGAAGGTCTCAAACTTGGCGTAGCCCGCGCTCACGCCGTGTTTGTGCTCGTGGTAGAGCTGGGAGAGGCACGTCGCCATCTTGCCGCTGCCGGGGCCCGGCGCGGTGACGACGATGAGCGAGTGCGTCGTCTCGATATACTCGTTGTGGCCAAAGCCCTCGTCGCTCACGATGTGGGCGACGTCGGAGGGATAGCCCGCGATGGGGTAGTGGCGGTAGTTGCGAACGCCAAGCGTGTTAAGACGCTTGATGAAGGCATCCGCCGCGTTCTGCCCCGCATACTGCGTGATGCATACGCCGCCGACATAAAGCCCCAGCGAGCGGAACGCGTCAATCAGGCGCAGGCAGTCGTCATCATAGGTGATGCCGAGGTCGCCGCGCACCTTGTTCTTTTCAATGTCGTTCGCGTTGACCGCGATGACGATCTCCACGTCGTCGCGCAGCTGCTGAAGCATGCGGATCTTGCTGTCGGGCTGGAAGCCGGGCAGCACGCGCGAAGCGTGAAAGTCGTCGAAGAGCTTGCCGCCGAACTCCAGGTACAGCTTGCCGCCGAACTTGCTGATGCGCTCGCGGATGTGCGCGGACTGCATGGCAAGGTATTTGTCGTTATCAAAACCGATTTGTCCCATCGTAAAAAGCACCCCATTTTCAATTTACACATAATATATGTCTATTATATAGAACGTACGGCGGCTTGACAAGAAATGTGCCCGCAGAAAAATAGATGAAAAACGGCGGCGAATTTCTGCTATTTTCCCCTCTTTACATCAGCGAGCTCTTAGCGTATGCTATAAACAGTCTCTTCACGGGGGAAAGAAAAAATCCGCACTTTTTGAAAAAAGATGTTGACAAAAGAATGCGGATATAGTAGTATATCACTGTTCGATTCGCGCGGTTAGCTCAGCTGGTAGAGCACATGCTTGACGTGCATGGGGTCACAGGTTCGAGTCCTGTACCGCGCACCATAAAAAGCCTTGAAACTCAACGGTTTCAGGGCTTTTTCTTTTTGCCCTTTTCTGATGCTGTTTGTAACGTGTTAGTAACGGCGGCAACAAGTGTATCGGGATCGAGGTGCGTGTAGATGTTCGCAGTGGTGGAATAATCCGCGTGACCGATGATCTTTTGAAGAAATTCCGGTGGCAGGCCTTCCTTGACCGCGCGCGTGGCGTAAGTATGGCGCGTGGCATGGGGGGTCTTTCTTTTTATCCCGAGGCGATCCAGCATGGGATAGTAGTCGCGGCGGCGGAAGTTGGCGGGGATCTTCTGCCCCTCGTATCCGGAGAGCAGCAGCTTTCCGGTCGCCTTTGCGGCGAAGTAAGCAAAGTGCGGCTTTCCTTCTGGGCGGATCGGAATGACGCGATCCCGTCCGGCTTTTGTTTTCTCACCACCGACTACATAGGTTTCGTGATAATCTGCGAGCGGCAGGGAGAATAGCTCGCCGATGCGCATGCCGGTGGCAAGGAGCATGAGGACAATCTTCGCGACGTCGCTTCCGTCTTCTTCAATCTTCTTAATCTCTTCCGCCGTGAATACTTCCTTTTCTTTTTTGACGTTCTCGGGGAGCTTGACAAATTTCGCAAAGTTGGTGGAGCAGATTTCCTCGCGGATCGCCCAATTCGACATTTGCGTGATGAGCTGCTTGTACTTCGACACGGTGGAGTGGGATTTACCCATGTAAATATCCACAACGGACTGGAAATCGGAAGCGCGCAGATCGCGGAATTTCTTATCGTAGAGCGGCTTGAACACCTTATAGGCGTTTTCATAGGATTCTACGCCGGAGGGCCCGATCTCACGGAAATGCTCGGCCTTCCAATCTTCGTACACTTCGGAAAAGGTCATATTGTATCGCTCGTCCAGTGGACGGCCTGTAAGCCGGTCTAAGGCATCTACGGCGTCGGTCTTGCGGGGGTAGTATCCGATGATGACCCGATCCTTTGCGGCGACCCACGGGCGCGACCTGCGCCCTGATAGCTTATATACCGTGCCGGTTCCGTTGGCTCGCTTGAGTGCTTTCCGCTTTTCGGCAACCTGTTTTTTCCCGCAGAAAGGACAAAACAGCGCACCTTCCGGAAGCGCTGCTTTGCATTTGATGCAGTTTTCCATGCTTATGCCCTCCAAAATCCATATTCGACGCAGTGCAGGTCAATGTAAACGCCACATGCAACAAGCAGGGCGATGATGAGGAACATGAGGGCAATCACGCCGTTGCGGATACGCACTCCGCGCCGCATGATCTCAATGGTGTCGGCCTTTGCGTCGACGTGGCGTTCCAGCTCATCATTCCGCGCTTGCAAGGTTTCCTCGGTCGGCGTCAGGTGTTCGGAAATTCCAAACGCTTCATCAAGCGATATTCCAAGCGCTTTACAGATCGGCGCAACGGTGTAGATCGACGGAGACTTGGAAAACTTGGAAAAGAAGTTCTGCACGGTGGACAGTGGTACGCCGGAAGCGTCGGAAATGTCCTGATAGGTCAATTTCAATTCTTCTTTACGGATTCTACACACTTCTTGAATGTTCATTTACGCCACCTTAATTTTTTCGATTTTTGCGCCGCAAAGTCGCAAGATGAGGGCTTGTCGAACCGTGTCGAGCGCTGTCTTATTGCAATGGTTCGGTGTTGAATTGCCAAGGTAAAGCGGGGTATGGTCAAAACAAGCAGCGGCGACCGCTTCCCGCTGGCTGCAAAAAGGCACTGCCGTTTGTTGCAGAGGGCGGCAGTGCCTTTAGTTACTTATTGCTTCTCAAGTTTTACGGTCTGCGTAACTCCCATAGCAGACACTTCGTAGCTAATTACGCCGTCCTGATAGGTAAACGTCTTGGTGTCATCGCCGCTGGCGAGAATCGCCATATCGGTCTGTTCCTTATCGTTCACAGATTCCCAAGTGTATGGCTCATCTGCCGTGGTAGGAACATCGAAAGTTCCAGCCCAATAGAGGGCTTTTGTGTCTCCGTTATCAGATACCCAATACACCTCAATGGAATCTCCGGCAATGGTAGCGGCCTGCCATGCGTCCTCTGCATCGCTGTTTGTCTGCTTCCATTCTCCAACGAGATCGGGCGGAGTTGCCGGCTCGGTTTCTGGGCCGGTCTGCTTTGGCTCACCGCATGCGGTTAACATTCCGAGCACAAGGGCCGCAGACAACGCAATGTATAAAAGCTTTTTCATCTCAAATCTCCACTTTCTTGTATTTTCGACCGCACTCTTGTGCGACAATCGACATATAGCCCCGTTACTATAATTATTTGGAGGGACACAAAATGTTGTGTAATGGCGTAAAATGTGATACAATGGAGTATCAAAAGATGCTGGAAGAAGCCTTTGACCTGATACAAAAGTTATCCGACGAACAACTTAAAAAAATCATGGAGGCTCTAAAATGAAAATTTGGGCGATCAGTAAAGGAAAAGGTGCCGAGTACGAAGTCGGCATGGAATGTGACGGCATGGATCTTGAGACCGCAATGACCAAGCTTTACCAAATGGCGCGAAACCTGTTTACCGGCGAACTTGAGCTTTTTTGGAAAGAGGGTGAAACCGGCAAGGCTACATTTTAACCGTTGGCTTTCCGCTTGCACTCAATCACGGTATTTAGCTGCTTCAAGATCGCGTCGCAATTTGGCGTAAACCGCTCTATCAATCCGCTGAGTTTGTCAACCTCGACCGCTATTCCCCCGGTTGCCTTTGCCCGATAAACGGCGACGGCATCGGTCGCGCCATGGAAGCCATTTGGAGACGGATATTTTGCGTAAAGGGAAACGGTAGATACCATTTTGTCAAAATCGGCATCGCAGGCCGTTTCTTTTTCATGAGCCCAGATGGCTTGCAGCTTTTTGATTTCAGCCTTTGCCGCTTGTTTTGCAACGATCCATGCGACAAAACCGGAAATGGCAGCGCAGCCGAGTGAGATGATGATTTCTTTCATTGTTCATCCTCAAAAGCGGCACGTCCCATTTTCAGAAACATAGCCAGCTTTTCCGGCGGCAATGACAACACAAACTGAATAGCAGCCTTCTGCAACTCCGTATAGCCCTCGCCCTCTGTGGCGCGGGCTTCTTTTATGCCCGGGTCGTCCGTTTCGCCACGGAGATATTCAGGCGTGGTTTTAAGCTCTTTTGCGAGAATTTGCAACGGTTCATCGGCGATATTTGTGTTTTGCTTTTTAGCGTCAATTAAATATCTCGGCGAAAACCCCATTGCTTTGCTAAGGAAGCTTTTCTTTTTCCCACAAAGATTCGCAAGCTCTTGGATTCTATCATATCTTATCAAAACAAACACCTCAATTTGTGGGTTTTGCCGAAACCCAAAAAACGGGGTATAAAGTATTGACTTACCCCACAAAGTGAGGTATCATATAACCATGCCCACCGGAAAAGGGTACACAAAACCCAGCCCCCCATAAAAGCGGCTTTTTGCAATGTCTTTTGGCGATTTCATTGTAATACGCTTTCGGAGCAGTGTCAAGTGTGATTTCTCACGTTTATGAGGTTTCGGCGGGCGTTGACTGCGGCGGGGAAAGAAAAAGCACCCGTGGTTCGTTCACGGATGCTTTTCCCCCAAATTTGTTTACCAAAATGCGCTGCACGGGATGGTCGGACACTTTGCTTCGCATCCGTCCGAATTGATGGATTACTTCCCATCGGCTCGGCAATGCCGTCCCGGCACAAAACGAACTTGCGCTTCTATGACGCGCCGCTCACTTTGGCAGTTTTGGTTCTGCCCCTTGCCCTATCGCATCGCGCCGTTTCTTCGGTTTGGAACGGGCAAAGTCAAAAGGTTGGTCAAGAAACCACCTCCTTGATATTGCCACAAAGGGCTAATGGCAGAGTAGCACATTTCCCCGCCTCAGTCAATGATAACTCACAATGAAGGGAGGACGCAAAAATTGACATTGAGAGAGCTGCGAGAACGCTCCGGACTGACCCGCGCGCAGGTGGCAAAGAAACTGGATGTTGACCTATCCTGCGTGACGCACTGGGAGCTTGGCGACTGGCGACCGCTGCGGAAGTACCACAAGAAACTGGCGAAAATGTACGGCGTGACCGTGGACGAGCTGTTAGAATCCAACGACGGGCAGTAAAAAATGCCCCGCCCAATGTTGCAGCATCGAGCGGGGCGGGTGGGACAAATCTCACCACAAGATATTGTGTCCGTGCTTATTGTAGCACGCGAGAAAGGAAAAATCAATGATCAAAACAATGGATCTGAACGAGTGCGCGGCATACTTACGCGCGCATGGGCTGAGCATTTCAAACGAATCGCTGGCAGATGGCCTTGAGCAGCGGGTTTACCCCTTCGGTGTGTGCATCTGCGGCGGCAAGCGCAGGATCTTCCAGATTTACACCCGCCTCGTGGACGAGTGGATCGCAGAACGCGAGGTGTGAGCATGGACGGTTACACGATGACACTGGCCGTCATCGGCGCGGTGGCGCTGGGCGTATGGTTTGGCCGTGCGCTCGACTGGTTGGAGGGCAAACGATGAAGAAGCACGACAAGCGCACGAGAGAGCAGCGCAAAGCCGATGAATCGGCACTGTTCGCGGCGGCGTGCCTGGGCGCGGCGGTCATCTTGATCGTGGTCTCCATCCTCGCTACCAGCGCGCAGGCGGTCGAAGCAAGTCCCGAGGAATCCTCGGTAGTCGTTGAGGAGTATGATCCCGCGTGGGACAAGCCCGCGACGGAGAGCGCCGTTTGCAATGACGTGTTTCTCGGCGAGTTTACCTTGACCGCCTATTGCCCCGGGCGCTGCTGCTGCGGCAAGTGGGTGAGCGGCTACACCGCCACCGGCACTTGGGCGACCGAGGGACGCACGATCGCCGTTGACCCGAAGGTGATCCCCTACGGCTCGCGCGTCCTGCTGATCTGGCCGGACGGTACGCAGCACAGCTATATCGCGGAGGACTGCGGGGGCGGCGTGAACGGAAACCACATCGACGTGTTTTTCAACGACCATCAGACGGCACGCGTCTTCGGCGTGCAGAGCGCGATGGCGTATTTGGAGGCGGAGGAATGATCTATCGCTGCATGTGCTGCCACCTTATTTTTGACGAGCCGGACGTTATGCGGCGGCGCGAAAATCTCGACGGCGAGCGCGGCTACGTCCTCGTGACGGAAAAGTTCTGCCCGGACTGCGGCGCAGAGGAAGCCTATTTCGAAAACTACAGGGGAGACGAAGATGAAGATGCAGAAAATATCGACGCTCGGTATGAGCCGCGAAGAATGGCTTGAAGAGCGGCGGAAGAGCCTCGGCGGCAGCGACATGGGAGCCGTGCTGGGGCTGAACCGCTACCGTTCGCCTTATACGGTATGGGCGGAAAAGACCGGCAGGATCGGAGAAGAACTGGAAAACGAGGCAATGAGGGAAGGGCGCGATCTTGAAGAGTATGTTGCGAGCCGCTTTGAAGAAGCAAGCCGCCTGCCGGTGCGCCGCATGAACTACCTGATGCGCCGCGAGGACTGCCCCCACCTGCATGCAAACATTGACCGAAAGGCGGTCGGGCTTAACGCAGGGCTTGAGTGCAAGACCGCGAGCGCGCTGAGCCTCAAGCGCTATGAGGGAGGGGATTTCCCCGAGAGCTACTATGCGCAGTGCGTGACGTATCTTGCCGTGACCGGCTGGGCGCGGTGGTATCTCGCTGCGCTGGTGCTCGGCAAGGGCTTTTACTGCTACCAGATCACGACGGTCAAAGACGATGACACGCCGGAATGGTGCGAGAGCAGTGTATACGTCAGCCCGGAAGAGATCGAGGCCATCAAGCGCTGCGCTGAGGACTTCTGGCGCGACTACATCGAGGCCGACAGCCCGCCGCCGATGGACGGTATGGAGAGCACGACGGAGACGATCACGAGCATCTACGAGGGCGGCGGCGGAGAGGTAGAGCTCTTCGGGCGCGAAAGCCTCATCGAGCAGTATCAATACCTGATGAGCCGCAAAAAGTCCATCGAGAAGGGCGCGGACGCCATCAAGCAGCAGTTGATGACCGACCTCGGTGACAACGAGCGCGGCTACTGCGGGAAATACACGGTCGACTGGAAGGGGCAGTCGCGGCAGACCTTTGACGCAAAGACGTTTGCCAAGGATCACCCCGAGGTGGACTTGAGCGCTTACTACAAAACGACAAATTTCCGCAAATTTGCGGTGAAGGAGGACAAGGGAAGATGAAGGAAGGGTTGATTCAGAACGCGCAGGGCGCGCAGGCCGTAAAGAAAGGCAATCCCACGATGCAGCAGTACATCAAGCAGATGGAGGGCGAGATCGCCAAGGCGCTGCCGAGCGTCATCACGCCGGAGCGCTTCACGCGCATCACGCTTTCTGCTCTGAGCGCAAACAAGCAGCTCGCGCAGACGACGCCGCAGAGCTTCCTTGGCGCGATGATGACGGCGGCACAGCTCGGCATGGAGCCGAACACGCCACTCGGGCAGGCGTACCTGATTCCGTACCGCAACCACGGTCAACTGGAATGCCAATTCCAACTGGGGTACAAGGGGCTCATTGACCTTGCGTACCGCAGCGGTGAGGTCAGCATCATTCAGGCGCAGGTCGTTTACGAGAACGACGAATTTGAATATTCCTTCGGCCTTGAGCCGAAGCTCAACCACAAGCCCGCCAGCGGTGAGCGCGGCGAGCCGAAATTCATCTACGCGATGTTTCGCACAAAGGACGGTGGCTTTGGCTATGACGTGATGAGCGTTGAGGACGTTCGCAACCACGCGAAGCGCTTTTCCAAGGCATACAGCAATGGCCCGTGGCAGACGAATTTCGAGGAAATGGCAAAGAAAACCGTGCTCAAGCGCGTCCTCAAGTACGCGCCGCTCAAGAGCGACTTTGTTCGCGCGGTGGCGCAGGACGAGACCATCAAGACCAAAATCAGCGAGGACATGTATTCCGTGAGCGATGACACGGTGATTGAGACAGAAAACTACACCGTGGACGAGACGACCGGCGAGGTGCTGGAAAGCGAAGGTGATACACAGTGATGAATCGCGTGTGCCTGATGGGACGCATCGGGCGTGACTTGGAGCTGAAAAAGACGAACAGCGGCGTATCCGTTGTGTCGTTCCCTCTTGCCGTTGATCGCAACGGCAAGGAGGGCGGCACAGACTGGATTGACGTTGTCGCGTGGCGAGGCACAGCAGAGGTGCTTTGCAACTACGCGGGGCGCGGACGTCTCATCGCCGTCGAGGGTCGCTTACAGATGCGCGACTGGACAGACAAGAACGGCAACAAGCGCAGGAGCTACGAGGTGCAGGCTGACAGCGTGTATTTCGCGGACAACAGGTGCTCGGAGGGGAACGATACTGCCACGCCACAATACGCCGCAGAGAGCGCCGCAGGCGGCTTTACCGAGGTCGGTGAGGATGACGGCATGTTACCGTTTTAAGGGAGTAGTCTATGGCAAAAAGCGGGATCGATTACTTTCCGCTTGATGTCACATTGAACGCAAAGTTTGAACTGATAGAAGCAGAATTTGGCTTGACAGGATTTGGTGTAGTCGTTCACTTGCTGCAAGAGATTTACGGTAAGGCGGGTTACTACATTGAATGGACAGAGGAGGTTGCGCTTTTGTTCGCCCGCAAGGTCGGGCTGGGTGGGAGCGTCGTTTCTGAAATAATAGAGGCTTCTATCAGGCGAGGGATGTTCGACAAAGAGAAGTATGACAAGTACCACGTATTGACCTCTAAAGGCATACAAGAAAGGTACTTCGAGGCAGTCAGCCGCCGTAAAACTCTCGAAGTCGATTATAACATCCTGCTGGTTGATGTTGCCCAAATTTTGCCCAATGTTTACATTTCTGCGAAAAATGTAAACATTTTTTCAAAAAATGCTGACATCGAACGACAAAGTAAAGTAGAGAAAAGTAGAGTAGAGAAGAGTAAAGAAGAGTACATATTATGCGCTAAGCCGCAAGCGGCTGACGCGCCGCCGGTGATTTCTTTGCCGTTGAATGATGGGACTTTTTTCGACGTGTCGGAGAACGACAGGGCCAAATGGTCGCAGCTCTATCCGAACGTTGACGTCCTACAGCAGCTTAGAAACATGGCAGGTTGGTGCGACGCAAACCCTACCAAGCGAAAGACACGCGGAGGGATTAAGCGCTTTATCACCTCGTGGCTCTCCAGAGAGCAAGACAAGGGCGGCAAAGCGCCGCAAAATAAGCCGTTTGTCGGCGGCGATGTATTCGCCGAGATGCTGGAGGAGGAAAAGAACCGTGGAAAGAGCTGACGTAATTAGCCTTTTGGGACGGTTAAAACGAGCATATCCGCAGGCCTACGCCAAGATGACCCGCGCAGAAGCCGAAGAGATGGTTTCCCTCTGGCTGGATATGCTGAGCAGTGAAGACCATGCCGCGGCAAAGGACGCAGTAAATGCGTTGATCGCCGAGGATACGAGGGGGTTTCCACCGAAGGTCGGCCAAGTGCTGGCAAAGATCAGGGGCGCAGCTTCCCCGCACGTCTCGGCGGCGTGGATGAAGCCATACATCGAGCAGATAGCAGAACAGGAGGCATTCATGCCGAGCGTATCGCGCTATGCAAGAGAACATGGGCTGACGTGGGAAGCGGCGGCTGCCGAAATGGCAGGTGGTGCGCCGTGAGCGGGTATCGCGGGGGCGTTTTCAAGTGCCCGTTTTACTCGCGGGACTACCGCGACTATCTCAACTGCGAGGGCGCACAAGTCAAACTGCCGAAAGAAGAATTGGCCGAATATACGCGGCGCTACTGCGCCAACAAAGAATGGCGGCGCTGCCCGATCGATCGGGCACTGCTGCTGCACTACGAAAGGACGGAGAACCGATGAGCGAAAGAAACAGATACAAGGTAAAACAGCTTGCGGTCGGCCTGCGGGACGACCCGTGCGACCGCAATGCCGCAAAGGAGGCAGAGAAATGAGACTGGCTATCATGGACACCAACGCGTTCAACACGATTATCGCCGCCGTAAAGGGCGCGGTATCAGCGAGCGCGAGAAAGCCGATGTACAAGAATATCCGGCTGGAATTTCGCAAGAAGAACAAGGCAGTTACGGCTATCGCCACAGACGGCTTCCGGCTTTTCGTGGAGCATGCGACCTGTTGCGAGGTCGAAGAGGATTTCGATTGCTACATCAAGCCGAGTATCCGCCTGCCGCGCGGTAATTCCATGCGCTTGGAGCTGAAAGAACGGGACAAGACGGAAAGCGTGGTTGAGATCGAATGCCTTGGCTGCATCTTCGGTTTTGTTCAGCCGGTTGGAAAGTTTCTGGATTGGGAAAAAACCCTGCCCAATGAGCCGACATTCCGTATCGGCGTGAATGCCGAGTATCTTCTCTCGGCGTTGCAGGCGGCAAAGGCCAGCGTCGGCGGTGCCTTCAAGCAGCCTGCTATTCTGGAATTCCGTGGGCCAATTGGGCCCATTACGATCAAGACCAACCACGAGGACGTCAAAATGGTCCTGCCGGTGCGAATCAGGGAGGCCGACAATGGCGCTGACATCAGCTGACCTCGCGAGGCTGGGGCCGCAGGCGCAGAAGCAGGTTCTTGACAAGCTGGCAGGCACGCAGAAACCGAAGAAAAGCAAGTACGGGAACCGAAAGGTCGTGCGCGACGGTATCAAGTTCGATTCCGAGCGTGAGGCGGCGCGATTCGTCGAGTTGAAAGTGCTGCGAGCGATGGGCAAAATCCGCGACCTGCGGCTGCAAGCCAATTTCACGCTCGTGGAAGGCTATAAGACCATCGAGGGCAAACGCATCAAGCCGATGGTCTACCGAGCGGATTTTGTTTACGAGCGGGCGACCGAGCCGGACTGCAACGGTACGGTACACTGGCTGCGCGAGGTCGAGGACGTGAAGGGCGCGAAAACGAAAGACTATCTGCTGAAAAAGAAACTGATGCAGGACAAGTACGGCATCACGATCCGCGAGGTGTGAGATGACAGCATTTGAGCATTGCCACATCTGCAAGCCGCCTGTGAGGCATCCGGGATGTCAAAGCCATTGCCCGTACTATGCGGCAGACAAAGCCAAATGCGAGGAGAGCCGCAAGGCGCAGAAAGAAGCATATCGAGCGGGAGACGACTTCCGCACGGCGCGCAGTTTTAAGCAAAAGCGGCTAAAAAATCTGAAATAAAAGGGAGCAAGAAAAGATGTTGACAGAAAAAGAGTTGGGTGAACGGCTCAAGAATATTCGCGAAGTGCGCCGCGTCAGCCAGTCCCGGCTTGGCGAAATGGTGGAATGCGGGCAGGGGCATATCGGGAAGCTGGAAAAGGGCGAGCACTACCCGAAGCTGCCGACGCTGTACCGGATCAGCGAAGCACTGAATATTTCCGTAAGCGATATTTTGGCGGAATCTCCGCCGTCAAAGAATGGGATGCTTTCGCTGGAGGAAGTCGGCGCAAACATCCGCAAATGGCGAACCATGCGGGGGCTTGGCGTGACGAAGCTGGCGGAAAAGTCGGGCGTATCGCGCAACAGCATCCGAAACCTTGAGGCCGGCAAGTGCATGAGCTTCCTGCTGACGTATCAGTACATTGCCGAAGCGCTGGGCGTGACCGTCGGGACGCTACTCGGAGAGACGGGTGGTGCTGAATGATGAAAGCTGTGCCATTTAAGACGGTGGCGTATCCACAGCTCAAGAAAGCCTTGCAGTCATCGGGCATGACCCCGCCGGAGTTGAGCAAGAAGCTCGGCGTTTCCCCGCTCTGCGTGTGGCGATGGACAACTGGGAAGAACGAATTCAGTATTCGCGTGATTAAAGCGATCCTTGCGGTGACGGGGCTGACATTTGAAGAGGCTTTTGGGGATGTGCGCGCATGAGCAAAATCGCGAGACCGAAAACGCCGTTTGAGTTCTGCGTCTATCCGGCGCTCAAGGAAGCGTTGGAAAAGACGAACTATAACCAAACCGAACTGGCGCAATCCCTCGGCACGTCGCAGTTTACGGTGTCGGCGTGGGCGCGCGGCGACCGCGATGCAACGGTGCGGCTGCTGCTGGCGCTGGAAGACCTGACGGGTATGACGTTCCGGGAGCTGTTCGGAGAATGCGAGGGGCGTCATGGAAGGGTATAGCAATCAGCCGATTCCGAAGGAGGCGGCGAAACAGCTTTTAGCCCTCGATTTGGAAGACAAAGAAATCCTAACCTACGAAAAGCTCGACCAATGGTACACCGCGTGGAACGGGAAGTGCTATGTGTCGTTCTCCGGCGGCAAGGATTCCACCGTGCTTGCATATCTGGTTGCGCGTTACCTATCGAGTTTCAGGGCTCCGCCATGGGAGCTGAATCTGGTATTTGTCAACACAGGGCTTGAGTATCCAGAGATCCAGCACTTTGTCAACGATTACGCGGCGTGGCTGCAAAAACAGTTTCCACGGATTGACGTGCAGCTCGTGCGGCTGAGGCCAAAGCTCAACATCCGGCAGGTCATAGCAAAGTACGGTTATCCCGTCATCGGCAAAAAGCAGGCGCGCTTTATCCGCGATCTGCAAAACGCACACGGGCAAAACGATGCAACGGTCAATCTGTATCTGACCGGCTATAACCGGCGGGGCGTGTACTGCTCGACGATGAAACTGGCTGACAAGTGGCATTATCTCAAGGATGCGCCGTTCCGCATTAGCGAGCAGTGCTGCGACGTGATGAAAAAAACGCCCGCCAAGCAGTTAGAGGCCGTGAGCGGTTGCGTGCCGTTTACTGCGATGATGGCGAGCGAGAGCCAGCAGCGAGAAAAAGAGTGGAAGCGCACGGGCTGCAACGCCTTTGACGGCAAACGCCCCATGAGCAAGCCCATGAGCTTCTGGACAGATCAGGACGTGCTTGCGTTCCTAAAGGGCGAAAACATCCCGTATTGCAGCGTATACGGCGACATCGTGTCGAGCGACGGGGAAAATGATTATCCGTCGACGCTCATCGAAAAGCCGCTGCACTGCACGGGCTGCCAGAGGACAGGGTGCATGTTCTGCGGTTTCGGGGCGCACCTTGAAAAGGGTGAAAACCGCTTCGAGCGCATGAAGCACACGCACCCGAAGCACTATGAGTTTTGCATCGGCGGTGGGGCTTACGATCCTGCTGACGGGATGTGGAAGCCAAATGAAAAGGGCCTCGGCTATGGCCGAGTGCTGGATTTTATCGGAGTGAGGTATTGAGCATGTACATCGGAGGACCATTTAGCTGGAAGCCTGCCGCATTTGAGGGCGGCAACGGCATTATGAACGTGACCACGAAAGAGACGACTGCGCACGGGCGCGTCGTCTACATCAACGAGCGCCACCGCTACTTTACGGCGGAGGCCGATTTCAACGGGAAGAGGCTCAGAGAGAGCTTTAAGTTTTAACAAAAATCAGGAGGAATTTCACCATGAACAACAATCAGGACTACATCGTTCGCTGCGACCGCGCAGGAGTATTCTTCGGTAAGATCAAGGAGCACAACGGTTCCGAGGTTACCATGACCGAGGTTCGCAAGCTGTGGAGCTGGGACGGCGCGTGCGCTGTGGAACAGCTCGCACAGGACGGAACGAAAGCACCGGGTAACTGCCGTTTTACCGTGACGATCCCGGAAATGACCGTGCTGGGAGCAATCCAGATCATCCCGTGCACGGATGCTGCATCGGTATCGCTTCGCGGCGTAAAGGAGTGGAAGAGATGACGCTTGACGATAAGGCCAAGGCATTCTTGGCAGTAAACCCCGGCTACGGCTCCGGCGACGGCTACGGCTCCGGCTCCGGCGACGGCTACGGCTCCGGCTCCGGCTCCGGCTACGGCTCCGGCTCCGGCTACGGCTCCGGCTACGGCTCCGGCGACGGCTACGGCTCCGGCTACGGCTCCGGCTCCGGCGACGGCTACGGCTCCGGCTACGGCGACGGCTACGGCATTAAAAGTTTTAATGGGGAACCAATCTATCGAATTGACGGCGTAACCACGCTGATTCGCTCTGTGCGCGGCAACACCGCGCATGGGGCAATCGTGAACAATGATTTGACGCTTACACCGTGCTACATCGTTAAACAAGAAAATGTTTTTGCACACGGCGAAACGCTGCGAGAAGCAATGGAGGCTCTTCGAGATAAGCTGTTTGAGGATATGCCGGAAGATGAACGCATTGATACGTTTCTGCGCGAAACCGACCGAGAGAAAGCATATCCGACGCAGTATTTTTACGACTGGCATCACCGCTTGACCGGCTCGTGTGACATGGGCAGAAAGCAGTTTGCCCGCGATCACGGTGTTGACCTCGTGCATGGCATGATGACGCTGACGGAGTTTTTGGAGATGACAAAAGGCGCTTACGGCGGCGATGTGATTCGCAAAGTGATCGATAGAATGGAGGCAAAAGATGGACGCTGTTGAGTTTTTGAAGGAGCGAAGCAGGATGTATAAGAGTGGCGCGGCCACGCCGACACTTGGGTTGAAGGACGTCTATGACCCTGTAATCGCGGTTAAGGCCGTAGAGGAATGGTCTGCCGCACACCCGCGCAAGACAAGGCAGAGCGTGTTTTTAGAGCAGTGGCCGGAAGCGGAAATTGACGAAAATGGGTGCTTGATGCTATGCCCGATAATAGTTTCCGCTGATCGACGGAACAGACACGGGGATTGTACAGTATTGAAGTGCTCTAACTGTTGCCGCGAGTTCTGGATGCAGGAGGTGGATTGATGACTGAATTAAAACCTTGCCCGTTCTGCGGGAGCAACAGAATCTCGGTGGAATACCTATATTTTAGACCTTATATCCTTTGCGAGAAGTGTCACGCACAAATCCCTTGCTATAACACCTATCCAAAGGCAAAAGAAGCCTGGAATAGGAGGGTTGACAATGGCTGAATACTTTGAGCGGGAGGCATTGCAAAATCAGCTACTGCGTAAGCAATGCGGTTTTGCAAACAAGCGATATACCGAAGGCTGGAATGATTGCGTAATGCGTGTAAAAAGCATGGTGAGTTGTGCACCCGCCGCCGATGTTGCCCCGGTGGTGCATGGGCGGTGGGAGCAAGATGCAGATGGCGATTGGTATTGTACAAACTGCGATGAAGTTGTTGCTATCTGCGAAAGTGGCAGAGAACGGACTTATCGCAAGCCGTACGGCCCCAACTGCGGCGCGAAGATGGACGGAGGTGACAGCGATGCGACTGATTGACAGGGATGCTATTCATTGGCGACCAGATGAAAATTGGGAGCTTTACGCTACAGCAGCAGATATTAGGGCCATCCCTATTGTAGACGCCGTGGTCGTGACGCGGTGCAAGGACTGTGCGCGCTGGGATGACGACCCCGATACTTATGGGGCAGATGACGGCCCGAAAGGCAAATGTATGAAATCATTTGAAACGATGTGCGCAGATGACTTTTGCAGCTACGGAGAGTCGAAGGAGGGCGCGGAATGAGGCTGCTGGTGACGCTGGCGCTTGATGCGCCGGATGATGCGGATCCGCAGGGGGTCAAAGAAAAAGTGGCGATGGACTTTGAAAAGTACGGCGGCGTGCGCGTGGTCAAGGTCGAGCGCGTGGAAGAGTATCAACAGATGACGATGGAAGGAGATTGACATGCAAAAAATCAACCTGAAGAAGACCACGAAGGAACAAATGCTCAACATGTTGGAAACGGCGTGGCAGGCCAATGCAGGGGCCAACGAAGAGATCGCCGCGCTAAGTAAACGAATTGAAGAACAGAACGACGCGCTTGCCAAGTGTGTTGTCGAGAAAAACGAGTTGCGCGATCAAGCGCGAGACGCAAGGGGTAATGCAGAATACTGGCATGGGCGGTTCAACAACGCCTTCAACGTTACAGAGGTACAGCGCAAAAGGATAAAGGAAGACGCTGATGAGCTGCGCCGTGAGCGCGTAAATGTTGAGACGATGACCGGTCAAAGGAATGCGGCGATTGCAGAAAACAAGGACCTGCGAATGAAGCTCGCCGACACTGAGGTGGTGCTTGAGCGGGCGAATGCGGTGGCCGATCGGAATGCGTCTGCGCTCGAACGGCTGCATATAGAACTCTGCAATGCCGAGCAGCGCGCAGACTACGCAGAGCGGCATCCGTGGCGTAACCTGTGGGCATGGTTTAAGAGGAAGGTAGCGCGCCATGAGCAACGATCCGTTTAAATGGAGCACGCCGCCGAGAGGAGCTGTGCCTGTCAATAGTCCGGGCATCGAGCGCGACAATGTGGACCACCCCGTGCACTACACGGCGGGCGGAATCGAGTGCATCGACGCTATCGCGGCCGCGCTCACGTGCCAGAAAGACCCGATGCAAGCATGGCTGACGGGGCAGGTGCTCAAGTACATGTGGCGCTGGCCGCTGAAGAACGGCAAGGAGGATCTGCGCAAGGCGAGATTCTACCTTGACAGGCTGATCGACAGCGCGGGCAATGACTGAGGTGATGCGATGAGCTCGTTTCCTGATCGTCTGCGTAAGCTGCGGGAACGCCATCAGCTAAAGCGCTGCGTGCTGTCCGAGCTGTGCGGACTGAACCGGAATACCATCAAGCGGTATGAGATGGGGGCACAGAAACCGTCAATGGACGCGCTGATAAGCATCGCCGACTATTTCGGCGTGTCGATTGATTATTTGCTCGGGCGGTCGGACTACCCAAAAAGTTTATAAAAAATATTTTGCAAAACTCACTTATAAGTGAGTTAGCGCATTGCAATTATGGGAGAATTGAACCGCAGAGGTGTAAAAGCCTTTGCGGTTCTCTCATTTATGGCGTGTACCTCCTGCGCCATAGCGGGGCGCGGTGCTTTTCATTTTTTCACACCGCCCCCCGCACCATGCCGCACGCACGATGCAGCCCACGATCAGGGCCGAGAGGTCGCACCTCTTATGCGGCACAGGACCTCGCGCACCTCTCAACGATGTGGCCCAGCGGGGACATTTAGGGGCGAATGTTCCAAGGCTGGCGAGGCGGTCTCCAAAACCGCTTAGGTGGGTTCGATTCCCAACCGTCCCTGCCAGTGGCCGGGTAGAGCCCGGACAATGTGAGACCGTTGTCGTCATGGCTCACATGGAAATGACAATGCTCGCTGAAAACTGCGCTTGTCTTGATGCGTCAAGACCGGTTTGACCTGACGGAATAGGGGCTACGACTTTTCGGAGCGTAGTTGCCGGTAGCGCGTGACAATCTAAGCGAGAAAGACGACCATATACGCGGCGTGCAGAAGCAGAAGCGAAAGCAATGGCTATAGGCAACATTGCGGACGTGTGGCGGCTCAATACCGTCTCGCCGTACCAAAAGAGGAGAGCCGCTGCCTTTGGCAATGGGCAAAGCGCCCGCCTGAAAGTGCGGCAATAATGGTTCGCGTGAGCATGGGGTGAGCGATTAAATCAGGCCAAATCGGCGACAACACCGGGCGAGCCTGAGCCAGTAAGCGTATGCCCTTCGGGGTGGGTAAAGTCTGCTATGTAAGGCCAAGGGGCGGGGGCTGGTAGCAAATAAAGGTGCGAGGTGGTGACAATGGCTGCGCGTCTGACAGACCGACAGAAAAAGAAAATACTGGCGGACTATGTGCAGACGAACAACTATTGCGCCACAGCGAAAATCAACGGCGTGTCCGCAACGACGGTTAAGAACCTTGTGCGGGCGAATGCCGACATTGTGGAAAAGTGCGAGCAAAAAAAGGAAGAGAACACCGCCGATGTAATGGAGTACATGAACGACCACAAAGACCTCGTGTGTTCGTTCATCGGCAAGGGGCTTGAAATGCTCAACGACCCGGAGAAGCTAGCGGCGGCAAATCTCAGCCAGATCACCACGGCGATGGGAACACTGATCGACAAGTGGGCGATGATTGGCGGAAGCCCTGCCGACACGGTGAGGGAAGACGCGCTCAGTCAGAGCCTAAAGGAAATGGCAAAGGAGATTGAGAGCGATGATTAGCCCGAAGCAAGCAAAAATCCTTGCTTTTCCCTATTCCAAATATGACGCACTGATCTGTGACGGCGCTGTGCGTTCCGGCAAGACCTCCATCATGATGTGGGCATTCGTCCGATGGGCGATGGAGAATTTCAGCGGTCAGCGCTTTGGTGTATGTGGCCGAACGGTGGATAGCTGCACCAAGAACATCATCGTGCCGTTTACCGCGATGAGCCTTGCCAAAGAGCGTTATATCATTCGCTGGCGGCGCGGCGACAAGGTGATGGAAGTGCGGCGTGGCGCTGTTACAAACTATTTTGAGGTGTTCGGAGGCAAGGACGAGGCAAGCTATACGCTGATTCAAGGACGCACGCTGGCGGGCGTGTTGCTGGACGAGGTAGTATTGATGCCGCGTTCGTTCGTTGAACAGGCGCTTGCACGATGCTCTGTGGACGGTGCGAAGCTGTGGTTCTCTTGCAACCCCGGAAGTCCGCATCATTGGTTTTATCAGGAGTGGATCAAGCGGCACCGGGAACGCAATGCGCTGTATTTGCATTTTGAAATGCGAGATAACCCCGGCTTGAGCGAGAAAACTCTTGCGCGCTATGAAAACATGTATGCCGGCATTTTCTATGACCGGTATGTGCGCGGCCTTTGGGTAGCGGCGGAGGGCGTTGTCTACAAGGATTTTGCAAACAACACCGAAAAGTATTTGATCGACGATCCGTTGAAATGGGTGGAAGAGCAAGAAACAAAATTTTTTGTTATTTCCATTGGCATTGATTTCGGCGGAACGAAATCCGCGACAAAGTTTCAGGCGACCGGGATTACAAAAGATTATCGTGTGGTCGCGCTGGAAGAGGAATACATCAAGAACGAAGAGATTGACCCTGACGCACTGAACAGGCGGTTTGCTACGTTCTGCCAAATGGTTACGGCAAAGTACGGATACAGCCAGACGCGGGCAGACAGCGCGGAAACGGTGCTGATTCGCGGGTTAGATCATACCGCGCAGAAAATGCACCTCGGGACGCAGGTCAAGAACGCAATGAAACTGCAAATCACAGATAGAATCAGGCTCGTGGTGCTGCTGATGAAGCAGGGGCGTTTTAAGGTTTCACGCAACTGCCCCCATCTGATCGATGCGCTGCAAACTGCGATTTATGATCCTGATAAGTTTGAGGACGAGCGCCTTGACGATGGAACGTCCGATATTGACAGCCTTGACGCATTTGAGTACAGCATTGAGCCTTATTACAAAGACCTGGAACGTGCCGGTCACATGATGGGACGGTGAAAGAGTGAATATCTGCAGAGCATTAAAAGAATTAGGCTTTGATACGGTCGATAGTAAGTTTTACTCGCTGATCGATGTATGGAAATCGTGGTATGACGGCGAAGTGAAAGATTTCCACAGTTATACGGTGTGGAACGGAATCGAAGAGTTGGAATGCCATAGGTATTCCGTCAACATGGGAAAGAAAGTTTGCGAGGACTGGGCAAACCTGTTGATGAATGAGCGTGTGAATATCACGCTTGAGGGGAAGAAGGAACAGGCGTTTGTAGACGCAGTCCTTGACAATAACAACTGGGAAGTCAAATCAAACGAATTTCAGGAGCGTAAGGCGGCGGTAGGCACGATTGCCTATGTCCCCATCGTGGAAGAGATGGGCGTTGACCCAGATACCGCAGAGGTTAAAGACACTGGTAAAATCCATATCAACTATGTCACGGCTGCGAACATCTACCCGCTGACGTGGGACAACGGTGTTATCCGCGAGTGTGCGTTTGTATCGAGAAAAAGAGTTGATGACAGAGAGTACACATACATTCAGGTGCATCGTTTGAACGGCGGCGAGTACGACATTGAAAACCATCTGTATGATGCAGATGAAGTCCCGCTGACAAGCGTAAAGGGATTTGAAACAATCTCGCCTGTTGTACATACGGGCAGCGACAAACCGCAGTTTGTCATTGATCGCTTGAACATTGCGAACTCTGACGAAGAAAACCCGATGGGCGTTGCAGTGTTTGCCTATGCCATCGACCAACTCAAGAGCATTGATATTACATACGACAGCTATGTTAATGAGTTCGTTCTCGGTAAAAAACGCATCGTGGTGCAGCCGGAAGCGACTAAAGACATCAACGGTAGGCCTGTCTTTGATAAGCGCGAAACAGTTTACTATGTTCTGCCGGAAGATCGCGCGGCGGATGGGAACATCTTGCAGCAGGTCGATATGACGCTGCGCACGGCTGAGTTTAACACCGGCATGCAAGATATGCTCAATGTATTGTCGAGCAAATGCGGCTTTGGCGAGAATCATTACAAATTCGACCAGACGAGCATTGCCACGGCCACGCAGGTCATTAGCGAAAACAGCACCATGTTTCGCACGATCAAGAAGCATGAGATCCTGCTCGACCGAGCAATCACGGAATTGTGCAGAATCTTGCTTCGTATGGGAAACTGTTACATGGGTGCGGGACTTAACGAAGAAGTTGAGATCAACATTGATTTCGATGACAGCATCATCGAGGATAAAAGCCAAGACTTCAACCGCGATTTGCAGCTTCTAAACGCCAGCATCATGAACGATTGGGAGTTCCGCATGAAGTGGATGAACGAGGACGAGGCAACCGCAAAGGCGGCGCTGCCGAAGATGCAGGACATGACAACCGAAGGACAAGAGGAGGTAGAGTAATGGGCGGCAGAGGTGGAGCTGGTGGCGGTGGCAGCAGAAACACATCGTCCCCCGATTACAAAAGCTCCTACAATATCGAGATGGAGAACGCCAGAAGCTTTGAAGCGGCGTTTGCTATCGAGGATGGCACTACCAAAGGCGCAATCGGATATCAGATGTATGTCCATCAAGATGTTACCGGCAGAAGCCTGATTGCTGACACGCGCAAAGACATTGACGCGCTCAAGCGTGACCTTCGGGAAGCAAATCAAATGGGCAAGTCTTACGGAATGTCGCAAGCGTCCATTGATGGCATGAAAGCCGCTATCCGAGAGAAGATTTCTTTGCAGGAAAAGGCGGTTACGGCGATGGAGAGTGCGCGCTCTGAGTACGAGAAGTACAAGCGGCAGTCGGCAGCTGGAAACGCAAAAGCAAAACAGCGTGGTGGTCGCTGGATGTAAATGGAGAATGATACATGGATGGACGCGGCGCAAGCAGCGGTATCAGCGTAAGCGGCAAGCCTTACGGGAGCGAGTTTAGAACGCTTCTAAAAGCCGGAAATGTAAAGTTTGTAAAGCAAAATGCGGCGTTGAACGCAAAAGACCCGTTGGAAACCATGACCAAAGGGCGCGTTTATGCAACGATAAACGATGATGGAAAAATCAATGCAATCAGCTATTACGGTGCAGACGGCAAGCGAGTGAAAACAATCAATCTTTTACACAGCCATGAGCAATTCAAGGGAGAACACACGCACATCGGGTATTATCACGATGAGGGCGGCACAAGGGCATTGACGGCAGACGAAAAGAAGCTGGTTGCATTCGTAAAAAAGGCTTGGTATAATAGGCATAGCAAGTAGTCGTATAGGGTGATTACACCGTGACTTCGGAAACTCCGGTTAGAATCCGGGCGCTTGCTATGCCGTAAGGTACAGAAATGTATCTTGCGGCATTTTTGTTTGCTGGTGGATTTATGATTAACTTTGAAAATCTCGACAAGTTCACATTCCCCGGCGTTGAAAAGTACGACATTCCGCAGATCGAGCCGGTCAAGGCATACCCGCAAGGCGAGTTTATCCCCGTGAATTACCATTACGCGGCAAAAGACCCGGCAAGCAAAATCGTACATTTTTTCGTGGACGATTATCAATTTATTCGATATTGGAACACGCCGGACAAGTATATTCCGAAACTGTCGCAGTTTTCGGCGGTGTGCGCGCCGGACTTCTCCACATACACGGATATGCCGTTGGCGATGCAGATATACAACCACTATCGCAAGCACTGGTTGGCGGCATACTGGCAAATGCATGGAATGACAGTCTATCCCTCAATCTCATGGAGCGATGAGAGCAGTTACGATTGGTGTTTTGATGGCGAGCCTGTCGGCGGAATTGTTGCGGTTAGTTCGGTAGGCACACAGCAGAACAAGGGAAGCAAGCGGCTGTTTCTGCGCGGCTACGAGGAAATGATGAAGCGGCTTTCGCCGGAATGGGTGATATTCTACGGCAGAGTGCCGGAGGAATGTGACTGTAATGTTATTCGGGTGCAACCGCACTATGACGAGATCGTGAAGCGGAGGGTGCAAAATGAAATATCCGTTCACGCCGGAACTACTTGACGCCCTCCCCGAAGAACTCACCGAACTGTACCGTGCTCTTGAATATACGCTGTTGGATGAGATATGTAACCGCTTGAAGCTGGCAGACCAGCTCAACGAGGTCGCAGTGTCCGATATAAGGGCGCTTCGGTCCCACGGCATCGACCTAAAAGACATCGAAAAGGCAATTCGCAAGACCGCAGGCATTAGCGAAAAGAAGCTAAAAGAGCTGCTTGACGATGTAGTAGAGCGGAATCAGAAGTATTACACCGAGCTTATCGACCTTGCACACATCACCCAGCCCGAGACGCTGGTTGATGCTGCCACGGTGGGCGCAATCAGGGCGCAGACACTTGATACATTCCGCAACCTTACCGCCTCTATGGGGTTTTTGGTGGACGCTGGGCGAACGATGCTCCCCCCTGCCAAAGCGTACCAATGGGCGCTGGATAATGCCACAATGCAAATCCAGAGCGGCGCTATTAGCTACAATCAGGCTATCAAATCAGCGGTGCGTCAGTTGGCGCAAAGCGGTTTGAAAGTCGTAGATTATGAGAGCGGCCACCGTGACCAGATCGATGTGGCTGCCCGCCGCGCGGTTATGACAGGTGTAAATCAAATCTGCGCGAAGTATACGGAGCAGTCGGCAGAATATCTTGAGACCCCATATTTTGAGGTTTCCGCACATTCCGGCGCTCGCGATAAGCCGGGGCCGTCTCCGTGGTCATCGCATAAAGATTGGCAAGGCAAGGTTTACAGCGCCCGTGCGGGTGACATTTACCCGAATATTTACGAAGTCTGCGGTCTTGGCGCTGTTGATGGGCTGGAAGGAGCAAACTGCCGCCACCGCCGCAACGTTTGGGTTGAGGGCGTAAGCGAACGCACATATACAGATGAGCAGCTTGAGCATATTGATGATGATCTCGGCTGCGAGTTTGACGGAAAGAAATACACCGCATACGAGGCAACGCAGATGCAACGGCGCGTTGAACGAGAGGCGCGCAAGCTAAAGCGCGAAAAAGCCGCCTACAAGGCCGCAGGATTGCGCGAAGATGAGACTGCGGTAAACATAAGGCTGCGGCGGTTAAACGCAAAATACAAGGCGTTCAGCGCGGCGGCGGGCCTGCCGGAGCAGCGAGAAAGGATGAAGGTGCTGTATTGAACTTTGACGAAGCAATCAAGACCGTGCAAGCCATCCTCAAACACGGCAATGATGCAGAGATACGCCGCAAAGGCGATGGGTACATCGTTTTAGAGGTCAAGAAAACAATCAAATACATAGCTTCCGCGCAATAGGGCGCGGGAAAGGGCAATAGGAGCCAGCTTGTAAGGAACGCTTACAGGTTGGCTCTTTTGTTTTAGGTAAAACCCGCGAGGTACAGTGGTTTTTATACAACGTTCGCCCCAGAAGAATTGGGGCCAAGGAAAAGGAGAACGAATAACATGGCGAAATTTACGAGAGCGGAAATCAGAAATATTCTCGGCGAGGCTTGCACCGAAGAGATCGAAAATCGCTTGGTTGCGCTGCATCTTGGCGTGGTCGACCCCCTCAAGGACGATCTCACAAAGTACAAGGCGGACGCGGAGAAGCTGCCCGGCGTCCAGAAGGAATTGGACGACCTCAAGGCGGCAGGTGACGGCGGCTATAAGGAGAAGTACGAGAAGGAACACTCGGCCTTTGAAACTTACAAGTCCACCGTGACCGCAAAGGAAAGCAAGGCGGCAAAGGAAAAGGCCGTGCGCGCTTACTTTGAGAGCAAAAACATCACCGGCGCTAATCTCGACCTTGCCATGCGCGGCTGCGGCGAGGAAATGGCCGCATTGGAGCTGGACGGCGAGAAGATCAAGGACACCACGTCCCTTGATGCACTCGTGGACGGCACCTATAAGGGGCTGGTCTCCAAATCCCATGTACGCGTGGATATGGGCGGTCGTCTCAACGACGGCGGCAAGCCTATGACAAAGGATGAGGTTATGCAGATTACAGACAGGGCGGAGCGGCGCGCCGCAATCGCCGCAAATATGGATTTGTTTAGAAAGGAAGAATAAAAAATGGCTGTTGATCCTAAGCTCATTAAGAAAGATGACCTTGCGCGTGTGCGCGAGATCGAATTCACCGAAATGTTCGGCTACTCCATCAAGAAGCTGATGGAGGCGCTGGGCGTGACCCGCGAGATCGCAAAGCAGGCCGGTACTGTGCTGAAAAGCTACAAGGCAACCGGCACGTTGGAAAGCGGCGCTGTCGCTGAGGGAGAGACCATCCCGCTGAGCAAGTACAAGACCGAGGCGGTCAATTACAAGGAGATTACGCTCAAGAAGTGGAGAAAGGCCACCTCTGCCGAGGCAATCACTGACCGCGGCTACGATCAGGCGGTGGACATGACCACCGACGAGATGCTCAAGGACGTACAGAAGGGCATCCGCAAGGACTTCTTTGACTTCCTCTCGACCGGCACCGGCGCGGTGAGCGGTAAGAACTTCCAGACTGTTCTTGCGCAGGCTTGGGGCAATTTGCAGGTTCTTTTCGAGGATGACGAGATTGGCGCGGTCTACTTCATGAATCCGCTGGACGTTGCGGATTACTTGTCTACGGCCAACATCACCTTGCAGACCGCATTCGGCATGACCTACGTCGAGAACTTTCTTGGTCTTGGCACTGTGATCCTCAACTCCAGCGTTCCCAAGGGCAAGATTTATGCCACCGCCAAGGACAACATTGTCCTGTACTACATTCCCGTGAACGGTGCCGATCTTGGCGAGGTGTTCGATTTCACCACCGACGCGACCGGCTACATCGGCATCCATGAGGAGCCTGATTATACCAACATGACCGCATCGGACACCGTCATTAACGGCATGGAACTATTTGCCGAGCGCATTGACGGCGTGGTCGTCGGCACCATCGACAACGGCACGCTCGGCTCTTTGACGGTCACCTCTGCCGCAGGCTCCAAGAGCGGCGATACCAAGTTGACCGTGTTTCCGGCAAAAACCGCTGCGGGCAACAAGTATAAGTACACGTCCGGATCTTCTGCTGCGACCGTTGCTTACGGCGATAACGTCGCCGGTTGGAACGATTGGGACGGCAAGAGCGACCTGACCATTGCCACTGGCCAGACCGTGACCGTGGTCGAGTGCGACGGCAACTACCATGCGCTCAAGAGTGGCAACGCGAGCGTGACCGCAAAGTGATAAGGAGGGCGGCGCTGATGACTTACGCAGACTTTGAATACTATTCCGGCGTTTACATTGGCGCTGTGAGCGAATCCGACTTCCCGCGTCTTGTTGTCCGTGCCAGCTCCTTCCTCGACTACTACACGCGCAACATGGCAAAAGACCATGCCGATCTGGACGCAGTAAAAATGTGCTGCTGTGCACTTGTGGACAAGTATGCAGTCATCGAGTCGGCGCAGGCGCTTGCCATGAAAAACCTTGCAAACGCCGCGGCAAATGACGCAGAAGTCAAAAGCGAGACGGTAGGCGGCTATTCCAGAACGCTTGCAACAGGCGGGGAATCCGCGCTGTCTGCGCTCAGTGCGACGGACGGGGCAAAGAAACTGCTTGCGGAAACGTGCATGGAATACCTTGCGCATACCGGGCTACTGTATCGCGGAGGTGATCGTAGATGTACGCTCCCCACACTGTAACCGTCTACAACATTGTTCAGGAAATCGACCCAACAACGCTTGATGAGGCCGAAAAAGTTTATACCACAATCCTGCGTGGCGTGATGCTGCAAGCGTCTAAAGGCGTGAACGTGCGGGAAAGCGGCCTTGAAGGGGCGGATGCGGTCAACCTGTATATCCCGTTCTCTGTGGTAGCGGTGGACGGGGTAACAGGTAAGCCGAAAAATTACATCGGCCCACAATCGTTTTTCAAAGCGGCGGACAAGTCCGGCCTGTGGACGCTCTCATACAAGGGTAACGGTGGCATGACGTGCTTTGTAAAGGGCGAATTCGTATCGGACAACATGACCGTCGTGCTGAGCCATGATGATTGCTACAACGTGACGAAGGTAGATGCAATGGACTACGGTAGCGCCGATATGCAGCACTGGGAAGTCGGAGGTGCGTAATGGGCATCAAGATTTCCGTGCATACCGACGGGATGGACGCTGTCAGAACCGCCATTGCAAAGGCTTGTACGCGTGCAGAGCACGTCTTAGCCGAGCAGATGGAGAAAGACACGCAACCTTTTGTGCCGATGCTCACAGGCTCGTTAACGCAGCGCGCAAGGGTAGTTGGTAACGACATCATCTACCCCGGCCCTTACGCGAGATTCCTGTATTACGGGAAAGTCATGGTTGACCCAAATACCGGCAGCACATACGCGCCGAAAGGCGGTACAAAGGTCGTGACTGACCGCAATTTAGTGTTCAACCACACGGCGCATCCACAGGCACAAGCACATTGGTGCGAAGCATCGAAAGCGCAGAACCTTGATAAATGGTTGCGCGTAGCAGAAAAGGCGGTGAAGAAGTACGGAACAGATTAAAAAGACGGTATCGGCAGCGGAAGAAGATCAAGTATCGCGAAAGCTGCTTGCGTGGTTAAACACATTCCCCGATAAACCGGTTGATTTGATTCGATTCGAATTTCTTCCCGCTGATACTGCGGCAATGGCGCTGTCTACGATTCAGGCGGCGTATATCGTCAAGAAATACATTCTCGGCGGGTATCAGGCGGAATATCAATTCAAGGTTATCTACCGCATGAAACCGGGGAATAGCAACGACAAACGGCTCAAGGCAGACGAGCTGCTTAACGCTCTGGGAGACTGGACAATTGACCAGAGACCCGATATCGGAGACGGCAAGCGCGTCATCAGTATCGAGCCGACAACAAGATCGTCCCTGTTCGCCGTGTATGAAAATGGCGACGAGGATCATCAAATCCTAATGAAAATGAACTACGAGGTGAATGTATAATGGCAGATTTGGCGTTCAATACCCCGTCTGGACAGAATATTGACCGTGAAAAATTGGTCGCATACCTCAATACTGGGACGAGTTCCGCATCCCCTACGTGGTCGCCCATGGGAACTTACGTTGATGATTCCAGTATGGAATATGACTGGCAGACGGACTCCACGAAAGACATTCGAGGAATTACAAGAAATACTATGAAGAAGCCCGTTGTAACTCAGCCGTTCGATACTTCGAAGCTTGACGCTGGCGATCCTGCCATCGTCAAGATTTGGAATCTTGCGGTGAAGGAGCATAACGCGGCGGCGCTGGCAAGCCAAGAAATGCTGATCGTCCATGCCTATGCAGGCACGGAAAATACCGCAGTTTTTGCGGAAAGATATAGCGCTTGCATGATTGAGCCGACAGGTCTCGGCGGCGAAGGTGGCGGAGTTCTCGGCTTGCCTATTAACGTCACATACGGCGGCACGCGAACTACTGGCACTGCGGCCATTTCCGGCGGCACTGTCACGTTTACAGAGGACTAAATCAAAGAGGGCTGGCGCTTGTCAGCCCTCATTTCGGAGGTAAGTATGGAACTCAGTTTTGATTCCGGCGTAAAGGAATACACTATTCGAGGTGTAAACGGTGTTGTGACCGTGTATTTCAATCCTGCGGACGTAAATTTCGCAAAGAAAGCGTACTGCGTATTCAATGATCTGCGTAAAAAGCAGGAAGAGAGAGTGGCAAAGCTCGATACAACCGAGCCGGGCGACGAACTTTTTGACATGGTGAATTCCATCGACAGGGAGATGCGCGATATCATCAATGATCTGTTCGGGCGGGATATCGCGGATACGCTTTTCGGGTCGGTGAACGCTTATTCCGCAGCAAACGGCGCTCCGGTATGGCAAAACTTTATGAATGCCATTATTGACCAGTTCGACGAAGCAACCAAGCGGGAGCAGGCGCTTGCTGATGAGAAAATCCGCAAGTACATCCAGAAGTACAAAAAATGATGTACGAACTTCCGACGTCGCTGAACGTCTGCGGCGTTGAGTATGCTATCCGCTCGGACTATCGCGCAGCACTGGACGTGCTTTCGGTCTTTTCTGCGGTCGATTTGGACAACGGGCAAAAGGTTCTGGCTGCTCTGGATATTTTCTATCCCGATTTTTTGCAAATGCCGGACGAGCATATCCCTGATGCGGTGAAGCAAATGACATGGTTTCTTGACTGCGGCGACGAGGGAGATAACCGGAAACGCCCAAAGCTGATGGATTGGGAACAAGACTTTCAATACATTGTGGCCCCCATCAACCGTGTTGTGGGACATGAAGTACGCGCAATGCCTTATTTCCATTGGTGGTCATTCGTTTCGGCGTACTACGAAATCGGGGATTGCTTGTTTGCAAACATCGTTCGAATCCGCAACCTGAAAGCAAAAGGAAAAACGCTCGACAAGTCGGATCGAGAATTTTACCGAGAAAACAGGCGGCTTGTCGATCTAAAGAAGCCGATGACGGAAGAAGAAAACGACACGATCAATGCGTGGTTGGGCAAAAAAACGCCCGACGCAAAATAGCATCGGGCGAAGGTGGTTACTTGTTTGCAATGAATGTGATTTCGTTTCCAGACCAAAAGTCAGGAGTAAAGCGAATTTCAATTTCTTTCCAGCCTTTGGGGGCTTCGTATCCGACAACGCCGGTCATTTTCTTACCGGCAGCAATAGCTCCGTCCAACTGAGTTTTATCGGTTGCGATGGTGGCTGAAATGCTCAGATTTGTCGAGTAGTCATCAACATAGGCGTTGAACGATGCGATAGAACTAACGGCAATATCTTTATCCGACTGGTTATCAATGGAGAATTCGCAAAGCAGAAACACATTGCCATCATCAGGGGTGTTGAACTGTGATCCATTGCTTTCGGTGCAGGAATCAAACTTTACGCTGATCCCATTTAACTCGGCGGTTTCGCCAACGCCAAACGTTTTGGTCTCTAAGCCAGAATCATTGCCCATTCCGTTTAATGCGGCGGCGATCATGCAAATGCCGAAAATAGCAATGATGATCCCCAACACTGGGTGGCGCTTTTTCTGCTTGGCTCCACACTGCGGGCAAGCGGTAGCGGATTTTGCGATAGATGCCCCGCATACCTTGCAAGTAGTCATCTTATCCATTTTTCATTCCTCCTTGCCATTATTTATGGCTGCTTGGATGATATCACGCAAAAAACCAAAAAGCAAGAAGGTGATATTATGGCTGACGGCGAAGTCGTATTTGAAGCGACTATTAGCGACAAAAAACTCCATCAGGAGTTGAACAAAGTAAAAAGCAATATCGAATCCTTGCAAAAGGAGTTCAACCGGCTCGGCGACCAGAAAACGCCGATGGAAGACCGGCTGCGCAACATCGGAGCAGAGCTGGATGCGGCAAAACAGGAGCTTGCAGATATGCGTACAGCACCGAAAGGCACGTATGAGAAAATCGACGTGTCCGAGCAGGCCGAGCGCGTGCGAATGCTGCAAAGCGAATTTAACAAAACTGCAAATAGCATTGATAAGCTCAACGAAAAGCTCAACAAAACCGGCGATAAGATTTCCGACGCGAAAACGCAGGCAGTCGAGCTAACACAGCAGATCGAGGGCAGAGCCAAAGGCGCAGGGCTGCGCAATGCAACCGAAGCGGCGGCAGATTCCATGAAAGTATTTGGACAGCGCGTAAAATCTGTTGTACGCAGTGCACTTGTTTTTACAGTTATTACCCAAGCATTAACAAAAGTGCGCGACTGGGTAAAAAATGTCGTAATGGTAAACTCCGATGCAAGAGAATCCATTGCGCAGCTTAAAGGAGCGCTTTTGACGCTGGCACAGCCTCTTGTAAGTGTAATTGTCCCCGCCTTTACACTGCTTGTAAAAGTTATCACAGCAGTAGTCTCACAGATCACGCGTCTTGTGGCGCTTATCTCCGGCAAGAGCGTTAAGGCAACTGCTAACTCGGCAAAGGCTTTGAACAAAGAGACCAGCGCATTAAAGGGAACGGGAAGTGCCGCGAAAAAAGCGGCAAGTCAGCTTGCGGCGTTTGATGAGATCAACCAGATTTCCACCGATACCGCAAACGATACGGGCGGCGGTGCATCTGCTGACGCAATCACTCCGGACTTTAGCTACATGGACGACATCAGCGACCGCTTAAAGAAAATCGCTGATGCAGTCATGCTCATTGCGGCAGGCTTATCGCTGTGGAAAATCAGCAGCAGTTTGCCGGGTGTGCTTGGCACTATTTTGCAAAAGCTTGGCGGCATCCTTATCGCGGTTGGCGGATTGATTCTTCTGTGGGACGGCTTATCCGACGCATGGAATAACGGCGTCAACTGGGGGAATCTGCTCGAAATGCTTGCAGGCACAGCGGCGCTTGCCGGGGGGCTTGCAATCGCATTCGGCAAAGTCGGCGCAGGCATCGGCCTTGTAGTGGCTGGCGCAGCAATGATTATCACAGCGTTTAAGGACATTTGTGATAACGGTGCAAATCTTCAAAATACGCTGTTATTGATTGCTGGCATTGTGGCAACAGGGCTGGGGTTCTTTTTTCTGACCGGCAGCGTTATCCCTCTTGTTATTGCTGGCATCGCATCTGTAGTTACGGCGGCGCTTGCGCTTACAGGTAATTTGACAGAGTTTGCCAGAAACTTGAAAGATAATATCCTCGGTGGAATTATCCAATTTATCAAGGGCGTGTTCACGGGCAACTGGAAATCTGCGTGGGAAGGTGTCAAAAAAGTTTTCTCTGGCATCTGGAACAGCATCGTTATTATTGCCGAAAGCGCCATCAATGCCGTCATTAAAGGCTTGAACTGGCTGATTAGTAAAATCAATACAATCAAGTTTACTGTTCCGAGTTGGGTTCCCGGTGTCGGCGGCAAAAGCATCGGCGGGCATATTTCTTCGCTCTCTGAGGTTCGTTTGCCTCGTTTGGCGACCGGCGCGGTTATTCCCCCGAACAAAGAATTTCTTGCCGTGCTGGGCGACCAGAAAAGCGGGACGAACATCGAAACGCCGCTTGCAACGATGGTTGACGCATTCAAACAGGCAATGGCAGAATCGGGAGGCGGCACAACAACGGTCGTGGTTCAGCTCGACGGGAAGGAAATCGCACGCAGCACCGTGAAGAACATCAATAACATGACACGCGCAGCGGGTAAGCCCGTGCTGCTGTACTAAGGAGGGGAAACATGGAAGTCCTTATTATCAACGGCACGGATTACTCGTCCGCAATCGCAACGAAAGGGTACGGGTGGAGCAGAAACGACCTTGACAGCGACAAGACCACCCGTACCAAAGACGGCAAAATGCGGCGCGACAAGATCACTACAAAACGGAAACTGAGCTATACGACGCGCTCCATCCCGCGCGATATGTTGGCAAAGCTTGATGACGACCTCAACAAAACGACCTGCACCGTAAAGTATCTTGACTTGCACGGTGTGCGCACAAGCACATTTTATTGCTCGTCGATGGAATGCACGCTTGAAGAAGCGGCAGATGATAACGAGGTGTGGGGCGGCGCAACGTTTAATTTGATCGAGGTGTAACATGGGGCAGACAACAAGTGCGCTGTGGCATGATTTGCTCCACAAGCCCGGAACGGAACGCGAATACAAATTTGTTATCAACGATGTGGAGTACGGGAAAGACGCGGAAGTTTCCCACTCCGTTGAATCGCAGTTGTTTGATGAGTTCGGTATCGGAAACGCCTGTTGCGCGACGTTAAAACTTGCAGTCATTGCAGACAATATCCCGCGCGCCGCGACGATCAAGCGCTATCTTAGGCTGGTAAACGGCACTCAGGCGACCGCATGGATTCCAAAGGGCGTGTTTTTTACCAATAAGCGCTCTCGCGACGGGGATTATTGGGAACTCGAAGCATACGACGCTATGAGAAAGGCTGACGTTGTATGGGAGCCAGACCAGTCGCTTAACTTCCCGATGACTATGCCTGACGCTGTAAACATTTTTTGCCAGTTGATGGGCGTAGAGTTGGACAGCCGAACAGTGCTCAACAGCTCATATACCATCGACTATCCCGCAAATGATTACACGATTCGCAATGAGCTATGTTTTATCGCAGCGGCGCATGGCGGGAACTGGATTATCACCGATGCAGGGAAGCTGTTGCTTATTCCGTTGTTGTCCATGCCTACCGAGACAAACTATCTCATTACAGAAGCGGGCAACGCTATCACATTTGGAGGGGTGAGGATTCTTGTCTGAAAAGTATTATGTCGGCAGAGACGTTACAAGTTTTTCCGACAAGGGCAAGTACAAGCCTATCTCCCGCGTGACGCTGCTTGTGGATGACGAGAACAGTTTGACGGCGGGCGATGATACCGGCATGGAGGTCATTGCAAGTTGCCCACACGCTACGCAGCCAATGGTAAATGCTTTGCTGCAAACCATGAAAGGCTACCAGTATCAGGCTTACGAAGCAGGCGCAGCAAACATCGATCCAGCGGCAGAGCTGGGCGACGGCGTGACGGTTGGAGGCATTTATTCGCCGCTGTCTAAACTCTCTGATGATGGACGCGGATACGCGGGCATTTCTTCCCCCGGAGAAGCGGAGATGGAAGACGAATACCCATCCGAGGGGTACATCTCGCAGGAATTCAACCGCAAGATTGCCGAAACACGCTCGGCCATCACCAAGACCAGCGAGGAGATCAACCTCAAGGTGGAGGGCATCGACGGGCGGGTATCGGACATCACGCAAACGGTCGATGGGATCAGTTTGTCCGTCACGTCAGCGTCCAGCCCGGATGGTCAGACGACCGCGACGATCACGCTCAAGGTCGGCCCCAACAACTACACCGGCTACATCAAGCTCGACGGCAATGTGGACGTCTCCGGGCAGCTTTCGGCGGACGCGCTTTACTCCGCCTTCGGCGAGATCGCAGACTTGAGCGTCAACCGGCTGTCGACCTCGCGCCGGGTGGTCAAGTATCTTGCTAAAGACACAACGGACGACAATTTCATCCGCGTGGAGGGGCAGAGCCTTGAGTTTGTCGCGGGCATCGCCAAAAGCACGACGGAGCAGGCGAAAAACCCGAATGGGGAGTTAATTTATTGGGAGGCAGACCCCGCGGGCGCGTCGATCGGCGCGGACGGCTACCCCTACGCAAACGGCGAGCGCATTTTCACCACCACCAAGCAGACGAGCTGGCCGGTGATGGTCTATCAGTACGAGGAGCAGGTCAAGCGCGCGATCTCGTTCCAGTCAGACGGCAATTACTACTATCCTGTGGACGTCTTTGGCGCGGGCGACAACAACGGCAAGCAGCGCGGCTACCTCGTCAAGCGGCAGAACTCGCTTGAGCTGACGTATGAGACGAGCATGGGAAAACAACTCGGTCTCGTCGCGCTGGACGAGGGGTATTTGGATTTAATGGGAATGAGAAAAACCGTTGGACTTAACTTCTCTGGATGGGATAAGGGCAGTTGGGGTGTCCTGCTGGAAGGTGTTAAAGAAATGCTGGATTATGGCGTCACGCTGAACAGCGCGGGAGTCCCGGTGAAAATCACATACCCGGATGGGACGGACTGCCCCATCTACTGGTAAGGGGGCGGACGATGGCGATCAAACATAAAAAAAGCTTCATGACCGGATATCTGACCGGGCAGGCAATTAAGCGCGGGTTCAACAGCACATTTGACGCGCACCGACCGGACGGAAGCGGCACGCTGCGCGGCTATGACGCAGCCAGCTTTAAGGCAGGGCTGGCCGCGGGGCTGTGCGGAGACGGATATTTGCTGCCGTATACGCCACCGAGGAAAAAACCGGGGATATTTGACGTCGAGGTCAACTGTGATGAGGTCATCATCGACCTGTATCTGCGCAATGCCTACGGCGAGGCGACTGCGCCGAGTATCTACGGACTGCAAGACATGGGGGGGTGGCTGCGGGACAACAATGTCAAGACTATCAGCGACTTCTATGCCTTCTGCGAGCGCACAGCACCACACTTTGGTGGGGTGTTCAGCAAGAAAAATGCGGCGCGGGTCACGGCGTTGTTTTATAACCGCTCTTATTTGCACGAGATATGCACAAAAAAACGCTCCCCTTCTCCTATCTCATCCGCAGCGCTTATATGGCCGGCAAGATGTCCTGGGAACAGTTCACGGACAACAAGCTTTCCGTGAATTCCCGCCTCGACAACTGGACGTTCACTTTGACGCAGCAGGTAAAAGCGAATTGGGGAGTGAGCGGCACGGCAAATTTGACGCCGGTATATGTCATTAAGACCTATGTTCTCTGCCCGGGGAGGTATAGGTTCTCATTTGTTGAGACGGTGTCTCCCCCATTTGACGACGACGGCACATCCAAGGCGTGGGTTGCGGTCGCCGTTCCGGGCGTGTTTGGCAATACTGACAACCTAAAGACAAAACACTCCAACGGTGGCGTTTACTACCTTGTATCCGGAGAGAGCCTTGAGTTTGAAGTCCCGGTAGGGTCTATGGAGCATTCGTACCTCTACATCAACCTGTGGCCTTGGCCGCCGTTTAAGGTGGACGGGTGGTCTCAGGTAGATCAGTCGCATCGCAGCTACCAGGCGGGGATGACCCACGTTCAGACGCTCGCCATGGATCTGCAGCTTGTTGAGATCTATCCGATGCGTACACCGAACAAAAACGCGAATTTGACAAGTCTGCTCCGGGCGGTCGACGCGCTCGATGATTACAAAATCAAAAACGAGGAGCTCGACAGGCTTGAAGACCTCACGCTGGTGGACGAATACAGGCTGATGGTCAGCGGTTCGCCGCACGATCCAAAGGCATATCGGGCGACCGCAGCAAAAACAAAGCACAGTGTCGGAGAGGACGACTTGCCGAAAGCACAGATCACCGCTCTTGCAACGGTTGAAAGCGGCATGAACGAGGTAAACGCCAACGGAGTGGAGACGCCGGTCGACGCGGTATCTCTCAGCCTCGTTCTGGGGGAGGCTGCACCGGGGCTGTCTTACCAGAAACACCAGATTGCGGGAGAGAAACTGAATTTGATCAATTCGTGGACTGCTCCGATTGTACGGAGGAGGGATGAGGAGAAGTGAGAAAGGAGAAAGAGACGCGCGGAGCGGTCATCGCATACGCGCTTAACCTAATCGACCTATTCTGCACGCTCTGGGCGCTGCGTCATGGAGCGGTGGAGCTAAACCCGCTGATGCGGAGTGTAACGGTGATGGTGGGCTACAAGGTCATCATCGTGTGGGGGCTGCTGTGGTGGCTCTCTACCCGGCGGGAGAGGGCGGCGCGGTATGCACTATACGTTGCTGCCGTGGTCTACGGTGCGGTGGACGTATACCATATAATCAACATTTTATGATAAGGAGGGCAACATGGACAAAACCATTGACGATCTGCTTGCGGCGGATGCTGTAACGGCGGATGATCTTTTCGTGGTGCAGCAAAATTCGACGGCAAAAAAGGTTTCTGGTAACACTTTGCGCAGATATTTGGGGGCGGAATCCGGGTTACCAAAGCCTGATGGCGCGGAAGAAGGTTCTTTTCTCCGCATCCGTAACAAGAAATGGGTGGCGGAAAAATCACCTGTTGTTATCGACTTGTATTCCGCGGGTGTAAATGTAGACATAGCGCAATTGGGGAAAAACCTCTCATTCGAGTTATCTACAGACATTGTGACCCAGCTTGTGGCTGCCGCAAAAAACGGTGGAGCGCTGCTCAAATTTGGGTACATGGAAGGTCAAATGCGCTTACTGGTACAGGCATATTTGGTTGGTATCGCAGTTGAAGCCATGGAGGTGTACGAGTTCAGCGGCAAGGTGTTTTACGGTTCGTTGGGCGTCAATGTTGTTTTCACTGTGCAATTGCAAGATAGCAATACCCAAATATCCTCTTGCTGCACAATCGACCAACCGCTGTTACCAATCCCGGAACCGTCTGACGACGGGGCGTTTTTAAGAGCGCAAAACGGCGAATGGGTGATGGCGCAGGTTCCTATGGCGAAAGGAGTCGACTTTTGATGGAATATTTGGTTAACGGAACAGATATGACGACCGTTGCGGATGCTATCCGCGAAAAGGGCGGCACAACCGCTCCCTTGAGCTTTCCGGCGGGGATGGCTGCGGCGGTGCGCAACATCCAGAGCGGCGGCGATCTATCTCTTGGCATCACTGGCGCACAGGTCGGGCAAATCGCTAAAATCACAGCGGTGGACACCGACGGCAAGC
>ERZ773186.149-NODE-149-length-69597-cov-7.415648_pt1 | contig 69597 bp, 58 predicted proteins | sample MGYA00581000_ERZ773186 | MGnify/ENA primary metagenome ERZ773186 (study PRJEB29015, sample SAMEA2737752) | human gut metagenome | biome: human gut; feature: human-associated habitat; material: faeces | place: China | collected 2012 ...
CTTCCAGCCCAGCCCAGCCCAGCCCAGCCCAGCCCAGCCAGACTAATATACTACGCTTTTTCGTCTTATCCCTAGTGCTTCTATTTTGAGAACAAAGCGATGAATAGCGGTAATATGATAAAAAAGGACAAGAATATGAAAGTAAAAAAGAATAAAAAGATGAGATTTTCAAGTAAAAGCAGATACTTCTTAACCCTTGCGGTATTGGCGGGGGTTGTGGGTAATCCTCTTCTCCAAGGAACAACTGTCTTAGCCGAGAGTTTCTCGCCTGATACGTCCTTGGTTACAGGGGATGAAACGCAGCTTCCAGATGTTTTGAATCCCGAGATTCCTGAAGTTCTTGAAGATCAGAGTGAAAGGCAAGCCATCCAGACCGACGAAGAAAAAACAAATGATTTCGATGCAATAGAAAATACTTCGCCAGTATCCAGCGAAGTTAGGACAGAAGAAATAGCTTTGGAAACTGAGAAAGGAGATTCAGAGTTAAGCAGTACTGAGGTAGTTCCTACGCAAGCAATGACAGTTTGGGGAAATGTAAGTGCGGAGTGGGATAGTGATACGAGAACTTTAACGCTCATAGAAGGAAGCATTACTAATTCTGATTTTTTTGCACAAACTGCTGACAATCAAAGATTAAGAAATGCAATAGAGCATATTGTATTTGAGGCCGAGATTACTGTAGGTGGCAACAGGAGTTTAAATCGGCTTTTTCTCCAGATGAGAAATCTTACAAGCATTGAAAACTTTGAGCATTTGAATACAGAAGGCGTGACGAACATGGCGCAGATGTTCGCAAGCACAGGTTTAACTCGTGTAGATTTATCAAGTTTGGATACAAGTGCTGTAACTACTATGGAACATATGTTTTCGGGTGCGATATCTTTATTAAGCTTGGATGTGTCTGGATTTGTGACGGACAATGTTACAAATATGGAAGATATGTTTTCTTATACACATAATTTGAGTGAAATAAAAGGTTTAAATGCTTTTAATACGAGTGCGGTCACAACAATGTATGGGATGTTTTGGCATGCTGAAGCTTTAACAAGTTTAGACTTATCTGCATTTGATACGAGTGTGGTTGAAGATATGTCATGGATGTTTGCTAATACCCATGCTTTAACGGAGTTAGATATATCTTCCTTTAATACAGCTGCTGTTACGGATATGCAGGCGATGTTTCTCCGGGCAGCCAATTTGACAGACTTAGATTTATCTTTCTTTGACACAGGTGCTGTTAGAGATATGAGCATGATGTTTGCAGACACGCACCGTCTAAGCAGTTTAGATATATCTTCCTTTGTTACATCTTCTGTGACAACTATGTTTGCAATGTTTACTCGTGCTAGCGCTCTGATCAAATTAGATTTAAGCAGCTTTAACACGAGAGCAGTTACAGATATGAATCAGATGTTTTTAGGTGCAAGTATGCTAACAGAGCTTGACTTGTCCTCCTTCGAAACACCTGCTCTTACACAAGCGGCTATCATGTTTCAAAACGCAAGTGCTTTAAGAAAACTAGACCTCTCCTCTTTTGATACAAGGAATGTTGCTCCCAACAATAGAAATAATTTCTTGGCTGGTTTAAACGCTTTAGTTGAGCTTCGATTAGGTGAAAACACGAATATAGGGAACTCTGCCTTGCCCGATGAGACGACAACACCCGGCTTCCTCAACTCTTGGAAACGAGAAACACAGAGAGGCCCAGCGGATTGGTTAAGTTCCCAAGATTTGATGACTTTATCAGGAACAGCCGGGGAAGCCACTGGAACTTGGCGCCGTGTCCCTTACCAAACGAATGTTCAAGTCAAGGACAGCAGTATATTTATTGGTGAAGATTGGCAGCCAGAGGATAACTTCGTCAGCGCCACGGATAGTTATGGCGAAATCGTTCCCTTTGACCGCATCACAGTAGAGGGGACTGTGGACACAGATACAGCCGGCACTTATAAAGTGACCTACACTTATGACGGTGTGGAAGCTACAGCTGAAATCACAGTTAAAGCTAGAGGAGGCAACGGCAATGGTGCTACTAATGGTGGAGAAAGTAATAATGGAGGTACTGAATCCAACAACGGAGACGGGACAAATGGAAATGGTACTTCTGGGGAAGATGATGATAGGAAAGAAGAGCCGAATCATTCGGACAATAAAGAGGATGAACATAAGCAAACAAGCACTGATAATTTGCCAAGGACAGGAGAAATTGGGGGACTATTTGGTGCACTTGGCTTAGCCAATTTAATGCTTGCTTTAACATTATGGCTTAAACGAAGAAAACTGAAGTAGGGTTTATTCAAGATTTTGAAATGTATCTATAGTAAACGAAGAGAGAAGAGCCTTTCTTCGTTTACTTATATCTGATATTATTTTGAATTTAATAACAAAGATATTAAAAAATCATAAGTTAAAATGAGGAGTAACATATGACACCAGAAAAGAAACGTAAATTACGAAACATTGCACTTTTAGCTCTTCTTGGCTTAATTGGAGGCACATTTGCCTTTCAATCATTCAACCAACAAGCCATCAATGACCGTGAAGGGCAAAATAACGAAGGTGCCGCTGGCCGTATTCACGACTACTACAACCGTGAGACGGAAAACAAGGATGTCTTTGTCGAAAATTATGGAGATGAGCCCTTACTTGTCCGTATCCAACTCAAAGAATTTCTCTCAAAAAATGGAGAATCTATCGTAATTGATGCCGAACGAGAAAACTTAGAGTCATGGACAGTTTGGCAGCCCTCAGCCCGTGATATTCATCGACGGAATGAGGATTCACCGAGTCATGCTTTTGAGTCTTATACGGACTGGACATTTGGTTTTTCAGGTGAGGGTGTCCATGAAATGTCTGCTCGAAATATGGCAATATCTGGAGGGGCTCCTTATATGCCAACTTTCAATCATGATCGTGGTGATGAGCGGACTGCAGCAGCGGGAGATGCTCTTGACTATGTAGAAGGAGGAGCAACACATCCTGGAGATGGGACTGAAGGTTATTGGAGACAGCATGCAACTTTCAAAAACTATGATCCCGAAGAAGCTGAGGAAGATAGAAGTCCGCTCTTCCCAGGACGGGCAGTAGAACAAGATGTTCAACACACCCTGCTGCAAGAACGCCCCCCAATAACGATGGCAGTATGGGAAGGCTTAGACGAACATGAAAAAATAGGGCGCTATTGGGTCGTAGATGAAGAAACGGGCTGGGCTTACTGGGCTTCTTACCTTCAACATGGCCAGGCCACCTCTTATCTTATTGACCAGGCAGATATGGCAGATGCGATTAAAGCAACGCCAGGCTCTTGGTTTTATGCTATCCTTGTCCAAGGGAACATGGTTTCGCCCACAGAGGACAATATTAATACTTTCTTTGAGCAAGGAGGAGATACCGCGCGAGCCAGAGATTTGGTTAATCGTATGGGAGAAACGAATATTCCAAACTTCAATGGCGATATTCAGCCAGATGAAAGCTTTTTTGTGGAAGGGGTAGAATATGGCTATATAGGTCCCCATGGCGGCGGACACTTGGTTGTACCTATGCAAAGTATAGGACGAAGCAACTTTGGTGAAACAACAGACTATATGAGCTCTAATGTGAGGCAAACGGCTAATGCCTACTATAATTCACTTCCTGCTCAACTCCAACGTCGTGTTCTTCCTGTAAGTTATGGTTCTGGTAGAGGCATTGATGAAGAGGAACTTGAGCACCAGCTGAATAGTGGTGATGCTCTTGATATTGAGGATTACATTACTCGAGTAGATGAGCGAGGAGAAAGGACAGCATTTATTCTGTCAATAGTTGACATCCTTTTTTATGATGGAAAGAGACACCGCAACACAGCGGAGCCCCCTTCTTTACCGGATTTCTGGACACGTACAACTGCTGGTAAGGATTTCGGCATTACGCAAGTATACGGTTGGAGCGTAATCAGTGATGCACCACAATGGAGAAAATGGGAGATTAATGAAATAAGGGACGTCCTTCCTGCGCTCATGCTTTCACAGATTGGAGAGATGCAAAAATAATACCTGTGAGGAGTCCCAAGCTATTGATGAGGACAACTTAGAAAATAAAGCAGGTTCATTCCTCCGTTATCATTAACTATCAATACACAAAGCTTCTCAGTAATTGAGAAGTTTTTTTATATTTAAAACGAACACTTTCAATTTTTTTTAGAATTTCTTAAAAAATGAAAGTATTTCATTATCTTTAAATGCTATAATATGAAATATAGAAAGCGTTTACAAAGGAGAACGAACATGACAGAAACTTCTTACATTATGGCAATTGACCAAGGTACAACAAGCTCAAGAGCTATTATATTTGATAAACAGGGTAAACACATTGGGAGTTCCCAAAAGGAATTCACCCAGTATTTTCCTAAAGAAGGTTGGGTCGAACATGATGCCAACGAGATTTGGAACTCTGTACAGTCTGTTATCGCAGGAGCTTTTATCGAATCTGGTATCAAACCTGTACAGGTTGCCGGTATCGGTATAACTAACCAACGCGAAACCACCATTATCTGGGACAAAAAGACAGGCAAGCCCATTTACCATGCTATTGTGTGGCAATCTCGTCAATCTGCCGACATTGCCAATGGCCTTAAAGAAGCAGGGCATGATGAACTCTTCCACAAAAAGACAGGACTTATTGTTGATTCCTACTTTTCAGCCACAAAGATTCGTTGGATTCTTGATCACATAGAAGGTGCACAAGAGCGTGCCGAACGGGGCGAGCTCCTCTTTGGAACCATCGATACATGGCTCTTGTGGAAGTTGACAGATGGCGATGCACACTATACCGACTATTCGAATGCCAGCCGTACTATGCTCTACAATATTCACGAGTTGAAATGGGATGAAGAAATCCTGAAAATTCTTAATATTCCAGCTTCAATGCTTCCAGAAGTTAAGTCCAACTCAGAAGTTTATGGTGTAACTAAAGGTTTCCATTTCTTCGGCTCTGAAGTACCAATCTCTGGTATGGCGGGAGACCAGCAAGCTGCATTATTTGGTCAAATGGCCTTTGAGCCTGGGATGATTAAAAATACCTATGGTACAGGTTCATTTATTGTCATGAACACAGGTGAGAAACCCCATATTTCGAAAAATAACATGCTGACAACGATTGGCTATGGTATTAACGGAAAAGTATATTATGCCTTAGAGGGAAGCATCTTTGTCGCAGGCTCATCTATCCAATGGTTACGTGATGGTTTGAAAATGTTGGAGCGGGCCAGTGATTCCGAAGAAGTGGCACTCCAATCTAGGAGTCAAGATGAAGTTTATGTAGTGCCAGCTTTTGTCGGTCTTGGTGCTCCGTATTGGGACCAAGAAGCGCGTGGTGCGATGTTTGGCTTGACACGTGGAACAACAAAAGAAGATATTGTGAAAGCAACCTTACAAGGGATTGCTTATCAAGTTCGTGATGTAGTCAGCACCATGAAAGAAGATACAGGAATCGATATGTCTGTGCTCAAGGTAGACGGCGGTGCTGCAAACAATGAATACTTGATGCAGTTCCAAGCGGATATCCTGAATATCCCAATCCAACGTGCGGGCGATTTGGAAACAACAGCACTTGGTGCAGCCTTCCTTGCAGGACTAGCTGTTGGTTTCTGGAAAGACTTAGAAGAACTTAAAGAATCCTATGAACCGGGCAAAATTTTCCAAACTCAAATGCAAGAAGAACGCAGAGAAGAACTTTATGCCGGTTGGAAAAAAGCCGTGAATGCGACACGCGCTTTCAAATAATAAGCAATTAGACAGTAACCTAAAAGGAGAATAGAAATGGCTTTTTCTAAAAAAACAAGACAAGAAGCAATCACAAAAGTTCAAAATGAAGAGATGGACCTACTCGTTATCGGAGGGGGAATCACTGGTGCTGGATTGACATTACAAGCAGCGGCTGCTGGCATGAAAGTTGCCGTACTTGAAATGCAGGACTTTTCAGAGGGAACATCTTCACGGTCGACAAAACTCGTGCATGGAGGGATCCGCTACCTCAAAAACTTCGATGTCGAAGTTGTTTCTGATACGGTTTCAGAACGTGCTGTTGTTCAAGGCATTGCGCCCCATATTCCTAAGCCAGATCCGATGTTACTTCCTATCTACGATGATGAAGGCAAGACAACTTTTGATATGTTTTCTGTGAAAATTGCGATGGATTTGTATGACCGTTTGGCCGGTGTGGATGAAGATTCACCATATGCTAACTATACTATCTCACCAGAAGAAGTATTGCGCCGTGAGCCACTCATCAAGAAAAAAGGGTTACAAGGAGCTGGTGTTTATCTTGACTATCGTAACAATGATGCACGCTTGGTAATTGATAATATCAAGAAAGCCGTAGAAGACGGTGCGCAAGCCATTAGCAAGATGAAAGTCATTGATTTTACCTATACCGATGGACAAATCTCTGGTGTTCGTGCGCGTGATTTGTTGACAGACCAAGTCATTGAAGTCAAAGCTAAACTTGTGATTAACACAAGTGGTCCTTGGGTAGACAAGATTCGTTATCTGAACTTCACCCGTCCTATCGTGCCAAAAATGCGTCCAACAAAAGGTGTACATCTGGTAGTGGATGCGGCTAAACTACCTGTACCACAACCAACTTATTTTGACACAGGCAAACACGATAAACGTATGGTCTTTGCTATTCCCCGTGAAAATAAAACTTATTTTGGTACGACAGATACAGATTATCATGGCGACTTTACTGATCCAAAAGTAACCCAAGAAGATGTGGATTACCTCTTGGATGTCATTAATTTCCGCTACCCTGAAGCAAATATCACGATTAATGACATTGAAGCTTCATGGGCTGGATTGCGCCCATTATTAGGTGGAAATTCTGGTTCAGACTATAACGGTGGAGATAATGGTGCGGTTTCTGAAACTAGCTTTAACGCTGTCGTTGAGGCGGTGCTCCGCTATAAAAATAAAACAGCAACAAAAGCCGAAGTAGAGCATTTGTTGAACAATATGGAATCAAACCTTTCCGAAAAAGGAGATGCACCATCTTCCGTATCTCGTGGAAGTTCCCTCGAACGCGAGAGCGATGGTTTGATTACTCTAGCGGGCGGTAAAATCACGGACTACCGTAAAATGGCAGCGGGTGCGATGGAGCTTATCTGCCAACTGCTTGAGGAGGACTTTGGTTTGAACTATGAACCTATTGACTCTAAAAAATACCAAATCTCTGGTGGTGAATTTGACCCAACTAAGGTTGAAGAAGTTGTTGCTGAAAACATGAAAGTTGGTGTTGCTGCAGGACTAACAGAGGAAGAAGCAAAATACATCGCGGACTTTTATGGCATGAACGCCCTCCAAGTGTTTGCCTATGCTTCTGAAATGGAGCCATATGAAGGTCTATCTCTCGCCGAATCAGCACGTTTACGTTATGCGCTTGAAGATGAAATGATCTTGACGCCAGTGGATTACTTGCTTCGTCGTACCAACCATATTTTATTTATGCGTGAAGGTGTAGATGCTATCAAGGTACATGTTGTTAATGCCATGGCGGAATACCTCGGCTGGTCTGAAGAAGAAAAAGCAGAACAAGAAAAAGCTTTGGAAGAAGCACTTCGTGAATCTGACTTGTCGGACTTGAAGAAGTAAAATAATCCCAAAAATGATTGAAACAAATAAAATATAGAAAAAAGGAGTCAATATGCACTCAGAAATGGTACAATTACTCGGTGAATTTTTAGGCACATTTATCTTAATCCTTCTTGGTAACGGTGTAGTTTCAGGCGTTGTTCTGAACAAGACGAAAGCAACAGGAGCAGGGTGGGTTGCTATCACACTCGGTTGGGGCTTTGCAGTAATGATGGGGGTTTACATTTCCGGATTTATGTCGCCTGCCCACTTGAATCCAGCAGTAACGATTGCAATGGCAATGATTGGTAGCTTTAGCTGGAGTTTGGTTTTCCCTTATATTATCGCCCAAATGCTTGGGGCAATGGTCGCCAGCATTATCCTCTACCTGATGTTTTACCCTCACTACGCTGAAACTAAAAATCCAGCAGATATCTTAGGCACATTTTCTACAGGTCCAGCCATTCGTCAGACGGGGTCGAACTTAATCAGTGAAATTGTTGGAACAGCAGTCTTAACGACAGGTATTCTGGCCTTTGGTCAATATGCCATTACGCAAACTTCTGGTGTTTCACCTCTTTTAGTCGGTGCTATCATCACAGCCATTGGTTTATCACTTGGTGCGACAACCGGTTACTCTTTGAATCCTGCACGTGACTTAGGTCCTCGTATCATGCACGCTATCTTACCTATCAAGGGCAAAGGAGATTCTGACTGGTCTTACGCATGGATTCCTGTCGTAGGTCCAATCATTGGCGGTAGCTTAGGCGCCCTTATCTTTAACATGGTTATTCAATTTGCAAGTAAATAAATTGAAATATTAGACAAAAGTAGAGTTAGACAAAGATCTAGCTCTTTTTTTTTTTATGAAAAAAATACCAGTAATCCTCCAGCTGATGGGAATAAAAACTAAATAAAGAAAACGCTTTATTTTCTCTTGCTTTTGAAAATAAGAGGTGCTATATCACAAATATAACAAAACTAAAAGAAAAATTTTGGAGGAAACAAAATGTCGAAAAAAATAGTAGCCGTTACGGCCTGTGCTGCTGGAATAGCGCACACCTATATGGCCGCCGAATCTATCGAAAAAGCGGCTAAAAAAATGGGCTATGAGGTCAAAGTAGAGACAAATGGAGCTATTGGAGCAGAGAATGTCTTAACTCCTGAAGAGATCGAAAACGCAGATCTTGTACTTGTTGCCTCAGACATTAAGATTGATCCGATTCGTTTCACAGGTAAGCCTCTTTATGTTACAAAATCTATCCCGGCAATTGAAGATTCGGAAGCCTTGATAAAAAAAGCATTCGCTGAGGCTGAAGTTTTTGGCAAGAAAGGAAGTAAGGTAGGGAATATTCAGATTGGTAATGATAAAGATAAGGTTACTTTTCTGACCCATGTGATGAGTGGTATTTCTTACATGGTGCCAATGGTCATCGCTGCCGGTCTTCTCCTTACCATTGCCAATCTCTATGCCTTTCAAAGAGACGACCTAGGACGTATTGTCAAGTGGGGTTTTGACAATACGACACAAATGGGCTTCCTCATGGAAAAACTCTTTTATGTTGGGCAGATGGGTTTTAAACTGATGATTCCACTATTTGCTGGTTTTGTGGCAAATTCCATTGCAGACAAACCCGCAATAGCTCCTGCCATGATTGGTGCTTATCTTGTTAATGACCCAGAATTTTTAGGAACTGAAGCAGGTGGAGGTTTTATTGGTGCTATTATTGTGGCTTTCATTGTTGGCTATATGGTCAAAGGATTGAAAAAAATAAAATGGCCTAAAATTGTTATGCCAATCGTGCCAATTATGATTATTCCTTTTATTGCAACAGCAGTTATCAGCTTGATCGTGCTTTATATCATCGGAAATCCAATATCGGTGGGGATGGATGCTATGTATGATGGGTTAACCAATTTAAATAATAATTTCGCAGGTGCACCAATCATTATCGGAGCCATTTGTGGCGCAATGATTGGGTTTGACTTGGGTGGACCAATCAATAAAACGGCTTTAGTGTTTGGGACAGCAATATTTACCGATACAATGACAAAATACGGTATTGAAGGTGCAAACTTTGTACCTGGTACAGCAACACAAGCAGCGATTTCGGTAGCTCCCTTAGGCGTATGGTTGGCTACGATATTATTTAAAAATAAATTTTCAAAAGATGAAAAAATTGCTGCCAGTGCAGCCTTCGGTATGGGGATTGTGGGTGTCACTGAAGGAGCTATTCCATTTGTGGCAGCACATCCTGTACGAATGATTTTCTCAAACGTTGTAGGATCAGCTGTTGCAGGCGGACTTATTTCAGCTACTGGTTCGAAATTTTATGGCGGTATTGGCTCGCCTCTGGGGACCTTTATTGGTTATATTGAGCAACCGATTCCTTTTGTAACATGGATTTTGTGCGTATGTGCAGGTATTTTGATCACCGCATTATTGATTGGATTTACACGAGGTATTGAATTCAAAAAGCCAGTAAAAGCTAAAGCAAAATAAGAAAGTGAATAAAGATGAACAAAGAAGTTTTTAATCAAGAACATATCCTTTTCGATACAAGCGCACGTACACAGGAAGAAGCCTTTGCAGTTATTGCACAGTTTGCACATTCTCTGGGCTTTGTGGACAATGAATCCGAATATTTTGAAGGCCTAAAACAGCGAGAAGCAGAAGCAACAACAGGATTTAAAGATCATATCGCCATTCCTCATTGTAAAGATAAAACGAACTTAAAGCCGGGCATGTTTTTCGTTAGATTTGCCAATGAAATTCCTTGGAATGCTTTGGATGGAAAACCCGTGAAAGTTGCTCTGGCACTTACGATTCCTGATGAAGGTGCGACTGAGCACTTGAAGTTGCTGAGCTTAATCGCTCGAAAACTAATCGATGATCAATTTCGTGAAGATATTTTATCAGAGAAAGACCCGAATAATCTGACTGCCGTTATAGATAAAATTGATTTTTAACTCAAAGGTCAAATCATCTTGATTTGGCCTTTTGAAAAAATGAATAAGGAAGTAAAAATGAAGAAAAAAGTACACGTCATTCATCATACACATTGGGATTTAGAATGGTATTTTACTCATAATGAATCTTTCGTCCAGTTGGCTTATCATTTGGATGAAGTAATGAGCGCTTTGGAGAATAATGAAATTTCTTATTATCTCCTCGATGGGCAAATGAGCATTTTGGATGACTACCTCCAAAGTTTCCCTGAACAAAAAACACGACTCAAAAAGTTGGTTCAAGCTGGAAAACTCTGGATTGGTCCATGGTATACTCAAACAGATGAACTCATCATAAGTGGCGAGTCAATTGTGAGAAATTTGACTCTGGGAATGGAATTAGCAGAAGATTTGGGTGGTTATATGAATATCGGTTACCTGCCAGACTCTTTCGGCCAGAGCAAAGATATGCCTAAGATATATCAAGGTTTAGGAATTGATCGTACAGTCTTTTGGCGAGGATTGCCGCAGGAAAAAACAAGGGACCGCGAATTTTATTGGCAAGCTGAAGATGGTTCAAAAGTTTTAGCCGCAAATATTAAGGATGGTTATTTTGTCGGCGTTGGACTTATTTATAGTGACCAAACCCAAGAACTTATGACGCAGATTGAAGACGGTGCTGTGGGGCAACATCTTGTCTTACCTGTAGGAGGAGACCAGCGTTATGTAGATTTTAACCTACGTGAGCGGATTGATTTTTACAACCAGAAACTGAATGACTATGAGTTAAAAGAAAGCAATTATGAGGAGCTATTCTCCGAACTCGAAAAAGAGGAACTGACCACAATTGAAGGAGAATTTATCTCCAGCTCAGTCTCGAAAATCCATCGCTCGATTTATTCTTCACGTTACGACCATAAGTATTTGAATGATAAGCTGGAAAGACGGATGATTTATCAGGTAGAACCACTCGTTCTTATGGCTGAAAAACTTGGTATTGCTAACAAGCAAGGCTTAATTGACAGAATCTGGAAATTGCTGGCAAAAAATCAAGCCCACGACAGTGCGGGCGGCTGTAATAGCGATAAAACCAATCGCATTATTCTCGAGCGTTTTATCGAAGCAGACCAACTGTCTTATTCCATAGTCGACTACTTGACCAGAAAAATCAGTGAGTCACAGAAAAAAGTTTGTGACCACCAAGTCAGCATTTTTAATACCCTGCCTTGGGAAGTAACTAAAACAGTAAAAATTAATGTCTCTACTGAGTTTAAAGATATCCAACTGAAAAACACGGCAGGGGAAGCGCTAAGTTTTGATGTTCTGGCAAGAAATAAAGAATATTCTGGTGAGATCAGACGCGAAGAAACTGCTCAAGATCCGGATAAATATTATTATATTCATGAACTGGCTGTAGAAGTTACGGTTCCTGCGCTTAGTTTTGTGAATTACTTCGTTGAAGAAAGTCAACGGTCAAGCATGGTCATCAGCGAAGACAAGCAAGATTATATTGAAAATGATTACTACAAGCTGAGCTATGAAAAAGGACAGCTTCATTTATTTGATAAGAAAAAGCAGCAAAGTTATGACAACATCTTATCTTTTGAAGATGGTGGTGATGAAGGTGATACTTACGATTACTCGCCAGCTCATGCAGATTGTGTCTTTGATTTGACACTTACGGGAAGTGAGCGAAAAGCTTTTTGTGGGGAAAATTATCAAGAGCTGATTTTGACTGGTACTTGGGACCTTCCCAAGGATTTGAAAGAACGTGCAGAAGGCATTTGCGAACAAAAACAAGACTACGAATTAAAAATTACCTTAAAAAAAGGGAGCAAGCATCTCGAATGCCATTTGACGATAGATAATCAAGCGCTGGACCATCGTATGCGTGCAGTCATCAATCTTCCTTTTGCTAATCAATATTCTTACACAGATACGCCTTTTGGCACAGTGAAGCGTGAAGCAGAAGATCCGCATTTGAAAGATTGGCAAGAAATCGGCTGGCGTGAAGAACCAACAGCTATTTACCCCATGCTAAAATGGGTTAATGTTCACGATGATAAAAACAGTTGGACGGTTTTTGCCAAAGGAATCAAAGAATATCAATTAATCGGGGAAAATCACCATCAGTTAGCTTTAACCCTCTTTCGAAGTGTCGGATTTTTAGGACGGCCTGATTTGCTCAGAAGGCCAGGTGTAGCTTCTGGTAATGCTTTTAAGTACATCCCAACACCTGATAGCCAATTGTTGGAAAAATTAACATTCAAATTTGCCATAAGTTTAGAACAGGATTATAACCCCGCACGACTTGCTAAAAGTTACCTTGATTATGCTTTATCCTTGCCGTTCTATCAAATTCAGAGTCTAAATCTTTTTACAACGACTTTAAAATATTTTGTGTCAAATACCTTGAAAGAAAAAATTTGCAGTCCCCAGAATATCAGCTTGAAAGCACCTGACCTTGTCTTTAGTTCACTCCGTAAGAATAAGCTTTACGGCGGTTGGGACTTACGGGTGTATAATCCAAGTACCCAAGCTGTTCAGGGTGAGAATTTTATTCTGTCAGAGCAGGAGCTTCGCTATGAGTTTGTTGACTTGAAAGGAATCGCGCTAACCGAACGACAAAAAAATAGTAAAATTAATCTGGGAGATTTTAGAGCAGGACAGATTAAAACTGTTCATTTCATAGATTGAGGAAAAATCATGAAGGAAGATATTTTCATATTAATTGAATCGCACCGTTTGGAATTAACCTATGTTGAGGAGATTATAGCCAACTATTTTATCAGTAAAAAGGCACCGCTGAATATAGATAAATTAGCACAAACACTAGCTGTATCAAAGGCATCGATTACTCGCTTTTGTAAAAAGATTGGTTTGGATAATTACAAGGAACTCATGTTTTTATATAACCTTTCCTTGGATAAAAAAGAAGAGCCATCGATTTCATCGGCAGTGACAGCTATTTACCATGCCTTAGCCACACGAAGTGACAATGCTTATTCCGAGGTGGAAGTGGACAAGCTGTGCGCTTTAATAAAAGATCATAACATCATTCATTTTTTTGGAAAGGGCTTTAACAGTTATACAGGAGCTGATTTTTCATTCAAATTTTCACGGTTTGGCAAGTATGTTCGTGTCATTTCAGAGGAAAAGTCAATCTTAATGTCAGCAGAATTTGCCCGTGAGGGTGAAATGATACTCGTGGCATCCTTGAGAGGAATAGACAGCAACCTTCTTGAAGCGATGACCATAACAAAGGAAAAAAATATTCCGATAGCACTGATTACTTCCAATCCTAATTCTGATTTGATTAAACAAGCAGATATTACACTAATATCAGCGGGCTTAACACATGAAGAATCTATCGGGAATATCTCACCACAAATTCCGATTTTGATTCAATTAGACATACTTTACGAACGCTATCTTCATCTCTTTTCTGATTCTGTAAAGAAATGGATCAAATCTGAAGAAATTTTACATAAAAATAAAAAATAAGAAGGTTTAAACATGAAAAAATTTCCTGAAGGATTTTTGTGGGGTGCAGCTTTATCCGGTCCACAAACTGAAGGTTATTCTCTAAAAGAGGGTAAATCTGCTTCTACATGGGATTACTGGTTTAAAGAAAATCCTGAAAGATTTAATGAAAAACAAAGCCCAGAAATAACTTCTAATCTTTACGAAAATTACGCAGAAGATTGCCAACGGATGAAAGCTATCGGGCTTAATTCGATTCGTACCTCTATCCAATGGACACGACTACTTCCTGACGGTAAAACGCTCAACCCTCAGGCGGTTGATTTTTATAGAAATTATTTTACAAAGATGAAAGAAAATGGTGTCAAGCCAATAATTAACCTTTTTCATTTTGATATGCCCATGTGGTTGATGGATAAAGGTGGGTGGGAAATCCGAGAATCTGTTGAGGCTTTTCGTTTTTATGCCCAAACAGCTTTTGAATGCTTTGGTGATTTAGTTCAGGATTGGACCACTTTCAATGAACCAATGGTTCATGTGGAATGTGGTTATTTACAAGGCTTTCATTATCCTGCAATTGTTGATATCAAAAAAGCTGTTCAAACCTTTAGAGAACTTATGCCGCAAGGATCCATCGGTATTATTCTTAATGTATCTCCGAGCTATGCGCGCAGTCAGTCAGCAGCAGACTTAAAAGCTAAAAAAGCCGCTGATTTAGTCAATATAAAAAGCTTTCTTGATCCTGCGGTGCTTGGAAAACACAACACTGATTTGGTTGAACTTCTCAAAATTAATCAACTCTTACCTGAAACATTACCAGAAGATGAAAAAGATGTAGCAGCCAATACAGTAGACTTTATCGGTTTAAATTATTACCAACCGAGTCGCGTTCAAGCACCTGAGAATGCGAGCTTCCCCGCTAAAACCTTAGATGATTTTTACCAACCTTATGATTGGCCTGAAAAGAAAATGAATCCTTATCGTGGGTGGGAAATTTACCCGCAAGCCATTTATGATGTAGCGATGATGATGAAAAAGGACTATCATAATCTTCCTTGGTTTGTCAGTGAAAATGGCATGGGGGTAGCTGATGAGGAGCGGTTTATGGATGATTCAGGCATGATCCAAGATGATTATCGCATTGAATTTATGAAGGAGCATCTCAGTTACCTTCATCAAGCCATTGAAGAAGGAAGCAATTGCTTTGGTTACCACACGTGGACTTTTATTGATTGTTGGTCTTGGCTGAATGGTTATCGCAACCGCTATGGTTTTTATCGGGTTGATTTGGAAGAGGATTATAAACGTACCGTGAAAAAGAGCGGACTTTGGTATAAGAAATTAAGTGAGCATAATGGATATGAAGAATAATGGACATAAGCTCGCCGTGTTTGATATTGGCGGCACAGCAGTAAAATATGGTTTATGGGATGGAGAAAAAATCCTGAATAATGCTTCTTTTAAAACACCTGAAAGCTTTGAAAAGCTTACTGCGAAGATGGGCAGTATTATCAAGGACTATCCACAGCTTAAAGGAATAGCGATATCGTCTCCAGGCGCTGTCAATACAGCGAAAAGAAGGATTGAAGGAATCAGCGCCGTACCCTATCTGCACAATCGTCCTATATTTGATGAAATTGAACAATGCTTTGACTTGCCCGTGGCTATCGAAAATGATGCCAATTGTGCAGGGATTTGTGAAATTGATTAAGGTGCAGGGAAAGAAGCCCAGAATGCTGTTTTTTTGGTCATAGGTACAGGAGTAGGTGGAGCTATCTTTATTAACCGCAAGCTTTATAAAGGTGCGCATCTTTTTGCTGGCGAATTCGGTTTGATGAAAAACACGAAGCATAAAACTTTTAGCGAAACCGGACCATTGGTTAAAGCTGCGGAAACTTATTCCAAAGAGACAGGGCAGAAAATTTCAGGTAAGGAACTGTATGACTTAATGGATCAAAAAAATCCCCAAGCTACTTTACTTATCGAAAATATGCTGGAGATTATTTCTGATTATTTATATAATATCCAAGTTTCGCTTGATCCAGATACAATTATCATTGGTGGCGGAATGTCAGCGCGGAAAGATTTGCCAGAAATCCTCCAAAAAAAATTAGCAGAACGTCTTCAAAATTATGATATAGCTCATATCCTGCCAAGAATTGAAAGTTGTCATTATATGAACAATGCAAATCTGATTGGGGCAGCTTTAAATTTTTACACTATTTTCCCGAAAGCTCAGAGATGATTTGACAAAAAAACCAGCGCTCTATATACTTAAAAGAAAACGCTTTATAGAGGTAAAGAATATGGCAAGCACTGATCGTGTAAAACAGATGAAATTTGAAACCGTTTATCCGCTTTACTTGGCAAAAGTAGAGAAAAAAGGACGGACAAAAGAAGAATTAGATGAGATTTTGACTTGGTTAACAGGATACACGAATCCTAGCCAGCTCACGGGTAGCTTGGGGCAATTGATTGAAAATCAGCCTTTTAATGACAATGCGCCTCTTATCACTGGAGTGATTTGCGGTGTTCGTGTAGAAGAAATCGAAGACAACTTTATGAAAAAGCTACGTTATATGGATAAAGTAGTAGATGAACTCGCCAAAGGGAAAAGTCTGGAAAAGATTAAAAGAATAACCTCATAACTCGTGGACATAATGAAGCTTTATGTGTCCAGACTGAGTCCAATTCTTGCATTTACTAAGGGAATTTGTTATTATTAAAGAACAATATTGAATATGAATTCCCAAAGGGGAGTAGCGTCGGTGCAAACCGAAACAAAGTCGTCATTCCGTGAGCATTAATCTCACCGGCTTTGTTGACATGGATATGACATGTTTAGCAAGACCTTTGCCAGATTTGGCAGGGGTCTTTTTAATACGCTACATACAAGCATTGAAAGATGTTCATGCTGGAGGGAAAATCATACTATCTATCGATTACCGTAGCGTCTTATTCGTTTCGAATCAAAAAATATTGCTTTTGATATCAAGCGTCATATTTAACTATTGGAGAAGGAGCTAAAATGGAATTCTACAACAAAGAAACAGAGCTTGTCCTTGAGGAATTGCAGACAACCGTTGAAGGTCTAACGGAGCAAGAAGTCAAAGAAAGACAAGAACGAGACGGCTTTAATGAGCTGAAGAGTAAAGACAAAGTTCCAACTTGGAAAATATTACTGGACACTTTTAAAGATCCGATGGTTATTGTCCTGCTGATTGTTACCATTGTTCAGCTGGCATTAGGCGAAGTGGTTGAAGCCTGCATCATTCTTGGTGTAGTATTAATCAGCTCAATCGTCACTGTGATACAAACCAAAAAAGCAGAAAGTTCATTGGATGCCTTGAAACAAATTTCGGCGCCCCATGCAAAAGTGTTACGTAATGGTGAAAAAATAACGATTCCAGCACGTGAACTTGTTGTGGGTGACCTTGTCTTGCTTGAAGCAGGGGACTTTGTTCCTGCCGATGGACGTGTCTTGACTTGTAAGAGTTTGCGTGTAGAAGAAGGCATGTTAACAGGTGAGTCCGAAGCAGTTGAAAAGACAGATGTAGCGCTTGAAGGGGAACTTCCTTTAGGCGACCGTAAAAATATGCTCTACAGTGGAGCGCTCACTGTTTATGGGCGTGGAGAATTTATCGTTACCGGTACCGGAAGTCAAACAGAGATTGGTAAAATCGCCACGCTCCTTGAAACGGCTGAAGATAAACAAACACCCTTGCAACAAAAACTGGAGAAATTCAGTAAACAACTGGGTATTGCTATCCTGATTCTCTCTGTTGCTATCTTTGCAATTCAAGCGGCACGTATCTTCTTTGCTGGAGACGGTGCAAATATTGAAGTGAAGATGTTAGATGCCTTCATGTTTGCTGTTGCTGTCGCTGTTGCCGCAATTCCAGAGGCACTTTCTTCAATTGTAACGATTGTCCTTTCAGTAGGTACAAACAAAATGGCAAAACAACATGCTATCATTCGTAAGTTGCCTGCAGTTGAAACTTTAGGTTCAACAAGTGTTATCTGTACGGATAAAACAGGGACATTAACCCAAAACAAAATGACGGTTGTCGATTACTTTTTGCCTACAACCACAAAAGAAACTTTCCCAGATCAGCCAGAAACTTGGACGTCGGACGAAGCACTGCTGATTGAAGCAGCTGTCTTGTGTAATGACTCAAGTATCAATGAAGAAGGGCAAGAGCTCGGCGATCCAACAGAAGTTGCACTTATTGCTTTTAGCAACAAGGTAGGTAAACCTTATCAAGAACTTCGTGAAGCTTACCCTCGTTTAGCAGAACTTCCTTTTGATTCCGACCGTAAGTTGATGTCAACGATTAACCTTATTGATGATGAAAAACTCATGTTGACTAAGGGTGGACCAGACGTGATGTTTGCACGTTGTTCGAAAGTTCTTATCAACGGTCAAGTCCAAGACTTTACTGAAGAATTAAAAGCAGAATTCCAAAAACAAAATGAAGCATTCAGTAACAAAGCACTCCGTGTTTTGGCTTATGCTTACAAACCTTTGGCGCAAGACAAAGAAGTTCTGGATTTGGAAGATGAAAATGACTTGATCTTGATTGGTTTAACAGCCATGATTGACCCACCACGTGAAGCTGTTTATGATTCAATTGCGGAAGCGAAAAAAGCAGGTATCCGTACAGTGATGATTACGGGTGACCATAAAACAACAGCGCGTGCGATTGGGCAAGATATCGGTCTCTTTGGGGAAAACGACATTGCTGTGACTGGGCAAGAATTAGATGCTATGTCAGAGCAAGAGTTGGATGACAACTTGGCGAAAATCTCTGTTTATGCGCGTGTGTCACCGGAAAACAAGATTCGTATTGTTCGCGCATGGCAGAAGAAAGCAAATGTTACTGCGATGACTGGTGACGGAGTTAATGACGCCCCAGCCTTGAAACAAGCCAATATTGGTATTGCTATGGGTTCAGGGACAGACGTTGCCAAAGATGCATCATCAATGATTTTGACCGATGATAACTTCGTTTCTATTGTTAATGCTGTAGCGGTTGGACGTACAGTCTACGATAATATCAAAAAATCAATTGGTTACCTCTTCTCAGGTAACTTAGGGGCGATTATTACCATTGTTTTTGCCTTAGTTATGAACTGGGCAAGTCCATTTACAGCCCTGCAATTGCTCTTCATCAACTTGGTAAATGACTCTGTACCAGCGATTGCCTTGGGTATGGAAAAAGCAGAACCCAATGTCATGAAGAAAAAACCACGTCCTTCTGACGAAGGTATCTTCGAAGGCGGTTTGATGGCAAGTGTTGCGGTTCGTGGTGTATTGATTGGTATTGCAGCGATTATTTCTCAATATATCGGGATGCAAGTTTCAGATGAGTTGGGTGTAGCTATGGCCTTCACGACTCTAATCTTGGCACGTAGCTTACAAACTTTCACAGCACGTTCAAATTCACAAACAATCCTTTCATTGGGCCTCTTCTCTAACAAATATGTTTTAGGTGCGGTAGTATTCTGCCTTGGACTTTACAGCTTGACAACTTTACCTTTCACACGTGAATTCTTCAGCATTCCGGCAAACTTCAGTATGCACTACTGGTTACTTGCTGCTGGTCTTGCTTTAGGTGCTGTCTTGATGATGGAAATCATCAAAGCACTTCGCGTACTTGTTAGTCAGAAAAAAGCAAAAGCAACAGTAAACAAAGTAGGTTAATTATCCTTTAAGAAAATTAAAAAAACGCTCCCAGCTTTTGGAGCGTTTTTTTTTTAGTTAAAGATAATAGCAATAAACAGAGTCAAAGCCAAGCTGCCATTGTAAAGAATTAGATTTTTAATTTGATAATGAAAGGTTTCGCTTTTGACTTGCTTGTGGAGGAATTTTTTCATATTAGGAATCAACTCGAAGAGGATGAGCAGCATTAAGGCAGACCATATAGGCAAGATACCTAAGATTATCGCTAGACTAACACAAAGAGCAGGAATGATATACATGACTTTATAAAGTACTAAGCTGGCAGGAATTTTAAGATAATAAGGTAAGGTGAAACGTTGATTGCGAATGTCTTGTTCCAAATCACAAATGTTATCGGAAAGCATGACATTGAAGTTCTGACAGAAACACATAATACCTATGAGAACAATCGGAAGAAGTTGGGAAAAATCCCACGTCCAGTTCATTTTCCAGCCGTCAAATTGAATGAAAAAGTACTGTAAATCATAAGAATTAATATACACAGCGAGAAAGAAACCGAAAAATCCTTCACATAGGCCAGCTAAAAATTCACCTAAAGGAAAGCGACTGAAAGCAAAGGGGCCATATGTATAAAAGATTGCTACAAGAAAGCAGAGGCCGCCAACGGGTAAAATGGCAAGATTGGTGATAAGCATAACTGCAAGCCCAACTACGATATCGATGAAAAGAAAGAGCAGGCAAATTTTTAGTGCTAACTTAGGGTTGATATTGCGATTGCTAATGATATTTTGCTGGGTTTTATATTCTGGATCCAGCGCTTTATGGTAGTCCATCAAATTATTCCATGCGGAAACAAAAAGATTGATGGCAGCAAGACCGATCAGAAAAAGAAGGGTTGGTAAAAGATGAAAAGAGTGAAAATACCATAGCGAGAACATAATTCCTGCAAGTGGCGAAAGCAGAGCCACGGGTAAGGTTTGGATTCTTGTAAAGTTAAGAAATGTTTTGACGTTCATAATGAGAATTATATCACAAAAAAAAGAGGCATTCTTAGTTGGAAAGAAAGATAGACAGTGCTCCAAGCTAAAGTACTCAAATCTCTTCAGTAAAAAGTTAAATTATAATTCTTTTTGCATATTAATATCAGTAATTTCAAAACCCATTTTTTTATAGACGTGTAAAGCTCTAGGGTTACTTCCAAAGACATGTAAAGCTAGGGATGAAAAGCCAAGTTGTTTAGCTTGTAAACTAATTAATTCAAGAGACGTAGAGCCGAAACCTTGATTTTGAAATTCTTCATAAATTTCGAAATCATAAATAAAAGCAGTTCGAGCATTGTCTGTACTTTGAGCCGTCCAAATATAACCAATGACTTCTCCCTTTTCAAGGATAGAATAAAAATAGTTATTGGGGGTTTGGAGGCCTTCAGGCAGGAGTAAATTGTATTCTGCCTGAGCCTTTGAAAAAGCCTGTTCTTCAGCCCAAGTACCGTTTAGGACTTTTTCTTTAGCAAAGGTTTCTACGGCGGAGAGCATGTAGTGTTGAAATCTTTCTTGTGTCATTTCAATAAGTTTTAGCATAATTCTCCTTAATTTAAAAAAACATCTGGTATGGGTGAGCTTAGTTTTTCCTAAATTATACCATAGGCGAGGATAAAGAAGTGATGTATAAATATTGGCCACATGGGGAAATCTCCCCATTATTTTGTCTTTAACTTTTATGAGGTATAATAGAGAAAGCGAAAAAAGTAGAAAAGGGCTGAAATTAGTGAAATTTTTACATACATCAGATTGGCACATTGGCAGAACCTTGAACGGTTGGAGTCTTTTAGAAGAGCAAAAGCACGCCTTTAAAATTATGCTGGCCGCAGCCAAGCAAGAAAAGGTTGACGGTATCATTATTGCAGGAGATCTTTATGACCGGACAGTTCCGAGCGCAGCAGCTGTGACGACCTTTAACGAAATGCTGCGAGAAATGAATATTCAGGAGAATTTTCCTATTTATGCAATTTCGGGAAATCACGACGGAGCACGACGACTAAATTATGGGCGTGAATGGATGGAATTTAACCATTTGCATTTGAATACATTATTAGAAGAAGCTTTTGTACCCATTGAAACAGCGGAGATTCAGATGTTCTTGCTTCCTTACTTTGATCCAGCTGATGCGCGTGTTTATTTTTTACAAGCGGGTATGCCGGAAGAGGAAGTGAAAGAAATTAAAACCTTGTCTCAGGCATTAGAACTAGTACTTGAAAAAATGCGAGAAGCCTTTCACCCTGAGAAAAAACAAATTTTAGTGACTCACTTTGCTGTGAGCCCTTCTGCAGATCAGGAGATTGAGCTGACAAGTGAAACCAAGTCCAAAGCTGGGGGGCTAGCTACTGTCACAGTCCAGCAGTTTGTGGATTTTGACTACGTTGCTTTGGGGCATATTCATACACATCATGCTTCACCCAGTGAGACAGTGCGTTATTCAGGAAGTCCTGTCAAATTTAATATCAAAGAAGCGAAAACGAAAAAAGGCTATTATATCGTAAATGTGGCGGATAAGGTTGAGACTGAGTTTTTCGAAATTCAACCGCAGACGGATTTGGTTGCTCTTGCTGAAGAGTGGGAAACGCTTATTGATCCAGAGTTTTACCAGCAACAACCTTTAGAATCTGCTTGGTTTGCTATATGTATTAAAAACTTTGACCGCTTTGCTCATGCTGGGCAAAATTTACGTGCCCAACTTCAGAAAATCTATGGCACTATTGTCGAACTGGATTATGAAGATAAAGAACGCATCATAGAGCATGAAACCCATCAAAATATGGAAATGATGAGTGAGGAAGAAATCGTGCAAAATTTCTACCAACAGGTGGCAGGAGAGGTACTTAGTCCATTTCAGCGAACTTTTATCGAAGAAACTTTTATTGACTTGAGAGGGGAGAAGTAGACATGAAACCAATTTACTTAGAAATGAATTATTTCGGACCTCATGCTCACTCGGAAATTGATTTTAGAGCTTTAGATGAAGCACCATTATTTTTGATTAGCGGCGATACGGGTGCCGGAAAATCTACGATTTTTGATGCAATGACTTATGCTCTTTTTGACAAGACGACAGGAGATCGTGAAGCGAGAGAAATGCGCAGCCAGTTTGCACAACCAGACCAACATACCGAAGTCATTTTCTATTTTGAGCAAGGTAACTTTCTTTATAAGGTACAACGCTGTCCTGAGCAAGAAGTCTTTAAGAAAAGAGGGACAGGTACTAAGACGGAAAAAAGTCAAGCCAGCTTAGCTATTGTAGATAGGGTATTTGGCATAGAGCAAGCCAGCTTGGCTACAAAACCGGTCGATGTTGCCAGTGAAATATATGGTCTTTTAAACCTCAGCGCCGAGCAGTTCAAGAAAATCATTTTACTTCCACAAAATGACTTCTCACGTTTTTTAAAATCAGCCACCAATGAAAAAGAAGAAATTCTGAAGAAAATTTTTGGTACGGCAATTTTTACGGTCTTTTCTGAGGAAGTGCGGAATCAATACACAAAAAACAATCAAGAAAACGCAGCTCTTGATTCAATCTTGCAAAGCCAATATAGCTCTTCTGTCTGGACGGAGGAAGAAGCCAAGGCTTTGGAAGAATGTCCAGATAAGGAAAAATTTGAAAAAGCGACAGAATTTCTAGAGCAAAAGCAGATGCAAGAAAGCAAGGCTCGTGACTTAGCAAAAATAGCGCAGCAACAAGTAGAAACTGTCGATAAAGCTTACGAAGATGCCTTGCTGCTGGAACAAGAGTTCCTTGAAGCAGAAAAGACTCAAAAAGAATATCAGGAAAAAATAGCAGAGCAGGCAGCGCTCTATGAGCAACAGAAAGAAGCCTACGAAGCCCGCAGCTGGGCGCAACAATTTAAGGATATTTTACGTGACTTGGAAGAGGTTGAAAAAGAATTAGAAGCTAACCAAGTACGTGAAGCTGATTATCGCTCAAAAGCCGAGCAAGAGCAGAAAATACTTGGAGAAGTGAAAAAACGTGAGCAAGACTTAGATCAGAAAGCTTCAGAATTTGGAGAAAAAGATAAGGATATTGAAGAGCTGACTCGCACGATTACGCAAGCCGAGCAGGCAGAAAAACTTATCCGGCAGAAAAAAGATTTGGAGAAAAAGATTGTCCACTTGCAGCTTAAGCAAAGTGAGACAGATGTGCCCCTAAAAGAAGCACAAGTCAAACTTGAACAATTACAAAAAGAGATCCTTGATGAGAGTATCTTGCAGGCGGAAAAAGATGCTTTAAGTCGTCTAAAGTTGGACTTTCACCAGCAACTTTCTCCCTTAGCAGAATATTTGGAGCGCTTAAAACAAGAAAATCAACTTGCACAAAAGGAATTAAACTTTGCTGAGGAAAACATTACGACACTGCAGCAAGATTTCATGCTCAAACAGGAAAGTTATCAGGAAAAGCGAAAATTACGTCAAAGTCTCATGATTGCTCAACTGCAAAAGGAACTCGAAGATGGTTTACCATGTAAAGTTTGTGGTGCTACAGAACATCCTTTATCACATGTTGAGCTTGATGTTTCTGACGATGACTTAAAAGAAGCTATGCAACAAGTTGACAAAGCTCAAGAAGCCTTTGCTGCTGCAGAAGAAAGGCAAGAAAAGGCTCAAAGCGAACTTGAAATGGCTCAAAAAAAAGCTGCAGAAAAAGCTGAAACACTGCAAGAAATGGAGCAGAAGTTTGACCAAGCCTACAGTCAGTTTTGTCAGGCACATGAAGACAGTTTTCCTAAAGTGTTTAGTCGCCAAGAGCTCAATATCATTTTTCAAGCTCGAGAAGACAGTTATAGGCAGAAAAGCACTGCACAAAAAGAACGTTCTCTGGAAAAAGACAAGCTGTCTGTTTTAGTAGAAAACTTAGAAGCTGAACGTCAAGGGTTGTTTCAGGAGAGCGATAAAGTCAAGGCACAGCTCGAAACAATCGCTCAAAGTTTAGCTGAGTTTGGGCAACTGCAATCCAGTCAAGCTCTAAAAGAGCAGAAGGTTATATTGCGCCAAGAAGTCGATAACTATTATACAGAGTGCCAAGAGGTGCGTGAGAAGATAATTGCCCTTGAAAAGCGTTATGCAGAACAGAAAGCAAAACATGAAGAACGTCTGATGCGTATTGAAGAGCAAAAACTGAAGCTTCAAGAAGGACAGCGCATTATCCACAAAGCATTGGCAGCCCCAAATGCTTGGACCAGTGATTTAGTCACGCTGAAAAATTGGCTTGCAGAGGATAAACTTCCTGAAATTTCCAAGTTTATTAATACTTATGAACTTGAAGAGAAACGCTTGAATCGTGCTTTAGCAAAGTATGAGGAAAAATTAAGCGGTAAGCAAAGACCTGATCTTACTGAGTTGAGAGAAGAAAAGCAAGCCTTAAACGAGCGCTATAGCCAAGCGCAAAAGACAGTTATTGAGCTATCCAATACACGACAACAACTCGAAACAACGGTTGCTAAGATTGAACAAATACTTGAGACGCAAGAAAAGGCAGCGGATAAGGCGCGTGAAATGACTAAGCTCTACAATGCGATAGCAGGAAAAACAGGAGATAAGCTCAAGCTTGAAACCTTTGTTGTCCAACATTATCTGGAAAAAGTTTTGATTTATGCTAACCAGCATTTCATCAATCAACTTTCCAATAACCGCTATCGCTTTGAGTTGGCCAAAGAATCCGCCAATAAAAGGCGCGATCATGGCTTGGACATCAGCATCTATGATAATGAGACAGGCGCCTCACGTTCATCCAATACTTTGTCGGGTGGAGAAACCTTTATTGCTGCTCTGTCAATAGCATTAGCACTGAGTGAAGTAGTCCAGAATTCTGCGCAAGGGGTTCAAATAGAAGCACTTTTCGTCGATGAAGGATTTGGCTCACTTGATCAAGAAACACTCCAAAAAGCCATGACAGCGCTCGAACAAATAGGAGAAAATCGTCTTGTTGGCCTTATCAGTCACGTAGAAGAAATGAAAGATTCAATCGCACAGCAACTACGTGTCGAAAAAGTCGGAGACGGACGAAGTCAGGTAAAACTCTTTTCGAAATAAAATCTTTTAGTCAGAAATCAAGATAAAAAGTTCCGACTGCTTTCCAAAGTAGCCTTTTGAGAAAAACAATGAAATATGGTAAAATAGTAGAGTTCAAAACTCTACTCACAAAGGAGTGTGGAGTGAGATGTATGGGAAAAAGCTTTTCCAGCAAACAGCAGTAAAAAATGATGAAGTTTAGTCCTGCTGGAAAATCGAACTCGAACCAAATAGAAGAGCGCATGCTTTTAGGAAGAAATAGGAAAAATAAAAATGAGCTTGTTTTTAGATACAGCTAGAATTGAAGTAAGAGCTGGTAAAGGTGGAGACGGAGCAGTCGCTTTCCGTCGTGAAAAATACGTACCAGACGGTGGTCCTGCTGGTGGAGATGGCGGACGCGGTGGTGATATTATCTTCCGTGTCGATGAAGGGCTTTCTACTCTGATGGACTTTAAATACAACCGTATTTTCCGTGCGAAACCAGGTGAAAAAGGTATGAACAAAGGGATGCACGGACGTGGAGCAGAAGATTTGATTGTTAAAGTTCCGCAAGGAACCACAGTCAAAGACAATGAAACAGGACAAGTAATTGTGGACTTGATTGACAAAGGTCAAGAGTTTGTCGTTGCTAAAGGTGGTCGTGGCGGACGTGGAAACATTCGCTTTGCAACACCACGTAACCCTGCACCAGAAGTTGCTGAAAACGGTGAACCAGGGGAGCAAAAATGGCTTATGCTTGAATTACGCGTCCTTGCTGATGTTGGTTTAGTAGGTTTCCCTTCTGTAGGTAAATCAACGCTTTTGAGTGTTGTCTCTAATGCACGACCAAAGATTGGAGCTTATCACTTTACCACAATCACACCAAATATTGGTATGGTCCAAATCGGCTACGGTGACAGTTTCGTTATGGCGGACATGCCTGGATTGATTGAAGGCGCACACTCAGGTGCAGGTTTAGGGATTCAGTTCTTACGTCACATCGAGCGTACACGAGTTCTCTTGCATGTTTTGGATATGTCAGGCATCGAGGAACGTGACCCTTACGAAGATTATGTAACCATCAATAAGGAATTGGAAAGTTACAATCTTCGCTTGCTTGAACGTCCACAATTGATTGTGGCCAACAAAATGGATATGCCAGATGCGCCAGAGATTCTTGCAGATTTCAAGAAAAAGTTAGCTGAAAATCTACCTGAAGGGCAAGAAATGCCTCAAATATTTGAAGTTTCTGGTCTAACAAAAACAGGCTTGCAAGGTCTGTTGGCACGTACAAGTGAACTCTTAGCTGAAACACCAGAATTCTTGTTGTATGAAGACGAAGACTTCATCGATGAAGAAGCATACTATGGCTTTGAAGAAGAAGAAAAACCATTCAGTATTTCACGTGATGATGATGCCGCTTGGCGCTTGTCTGGTACTAAGCTTGAGAAACTCTTCAAGATGACTAACTTTGACCGTGACGAATCTGTCATGAAATTTGCGCGTCAACTCCGTTCAATGGGTGTTGATGAACAACTTCGTGCAGCAGGTGCACGTGATGGTGATTTGGTACGTATCGAGAAATTTGAGTTTGAATTTGTAGATTAATAGCGTAGGAGGATTGAGATGGGCTTTAAGATTATTTCTGACCGTGATGAAAACGGTGAATTTATTGCCTCAGCAGATTTTTGGACAGATGAACGGATTGATGCTTTGATTAAGAAATATAATCCCTCAGGTAAACTCCGCCTCTCTAAAGCTGCACAAGAAACAAACGAAAAAGAAGATGAATAAAAAGAAGACCATGTTTTTCATGGTTTTTATTTTTATAACATGGGAGAAAACAAGAGCAATTAGCTTGAATTTATAATTTAGTCTTGCTAAGCTAAATGAAGCAAGTTAAGAAACGAAAAGGAGAACACATGGCAGTAAAACTTTTTATCGCCCAAACATTAGACGGGTATATCGCTGATAAGCAGGATAATTTGGATTGGCTGATGGCTGTTGAAGGAGAAGGAGACAATGGTATATCGCGATTTCTCTCATCTGTAGATATTGTTATCATGGGCAGCAGAACTTACCAATGGCTTTTAGATCAAAAGTTAGAAACATGGCCCTATGAGGATAAAATGACTTATGTATTTTCAAGACAAACTTGGGAAGACAAAACCAATATCAAGTTTGTGCATCCAAGTAATCTAACATCATTTGTCAAAGAGCTTCAAGGAGAAATCTGGTTAGTTGGTGGCGGTCAGCTGATTAAGGATTTCATGGAAGCTGACCTTATCGACGAGTACCAAGTAACAATTGCTCCAGTTATTTTGGGAGAAGGTATCCCGCTCTTTCCACAAGGTAATTATGCGGCAGACTTAGAGTTACAAAGAACAACAAGATACGGACAATTTGTTGAATTGGCTTATAAGCGCAAAACGAAAGCGAAAAGTTAGTTAAAATATATTTTCTCTCTTAGGAAATTTTTAAAGCTAAAATATGGATTTGACTTAAAATACTCCATATGGAATAATAAATTTATGAAAAAAATAGCGATTATTGGTGGCGGCATCATCGGCATGACCTTGGCCAATTACTTAGATACAGAAAAATTTGACATTACAGTTTTTGATTCTGGCAAACATCAGGCGACAGGTGCCAGTGCAGGGATTATTTCTCCTTGGCTGTCCAAACGAAGAAACAAACAATGGTATGCTTTAGCTAAAGATGGTGCTGCCTTTTTTGAGCAACTGGTCAAAGACTTGAGTTTAGATGAAAACATTTACGAAAAGTGTGGGACGCTCTTCGTCAGAAGTCCACAAGCGCTTCAAGACCTCGAACAGCTTGCTTTAGAGCGACGTGCAACGGCACCAGAGATTGGGGAAGTGCGCCATCTCACCAAAGAAGAAACGACAGACATGCTGCCTTTGCTAAAACCTGTCGAAAGCTTATACATCTCTGGAGGCGCACGACTTGATGGAAAAGCTTACTTGCAACATCTTCGGGAACGTGCCCAAACACGCGGTGTTCGTGTAATAAGCGAAGAAGCCCAAGTCAAGAAGGAGAAGGCAAAATGGCGTGTGACTTCAGTGCAAGAGGAGGTGGAAGTAGATGAACTTGTTTTGACACCGGGACCAGCATTGAAAACTTTACTGGATCAACTGGGTTATACAGCCAAGGTCTCGCCCCAGAAAGGGCAACTGTTGTCTTTTGAGACCAATTTTGAAACAGAGAAATGGCCGGTTGCTTTCTTAGAAGGTGAAGCCGACCTGATTCCTTTTCAAAATGGCCGTCTACTCTTGGGCGCAACGCATGAAAATGAAGCAGGTTGGGATTTAGAACCGACACAAGAAGCTTTTGAGCAACTGACTAAAGGCGTGCAGACCTTCTTAAAGGAAGATTATTTTGCAGACACAGCTTATAGCTATCGTGTCGGGACCCGCGCATACACTGCTGATTTTGCTCCCTTCTTTGGACCTATAGTACAAGAGAGAGGTTTGAATATTGCGAGTGGGTTAGGTTCCTCAGGACTAACTACAGGACCTTACATTGCCTATCTTTTAGCGCAACATTTAAATGCAGATAATTCAAAATGGGAGATGAGTCATTATCAAAAGGAAATGAATCTCTATGTGAATAAAAAAGAAGAATGAGCTTAAAAAACATTTCAAAACAAAAGACGTCTTGTAGGGTGTGTTATAATAGAAAAGATAGATTTAAAAAACAGAAAGATAATAATGGCAAAAATATCAGATTTAATTATTAATACACCAGAAAAAAACGAAGTTGAAGGCGTTTTTCATAAGCATCCGAAGGGATTTGGCTTTGTGAACCCGCTCGATGCGATTGACAAGAGTAATGACATTTTCATCTCACCAAAATTCACCAAATCAGCAATGGATGGAGATACAGTCCTTGTTCGTGTGCTTCATCAAAAAAATGCTAAACGTGGTGCAGATGGACAGATAATCAAAATCACAAAACGTTCAGTGACGGAAACTGTTGGGAGCTATCAAAGCTTATCTAGCCGTCAAAGCAAACTTACAGGCTACAAAGGCACGATTCAACTCTACAATGATAAAATCACAGATCCTTTATACATCAAGCAACCGCTGCCTGAAGTACAAGAAGGTGATGTTGTCCGTGTCAAAGTAACGCAACATCCTGATGAAAATAAAGCATTTGAAGGTCAAATGTTAGAAATTATCGGACACAAGGATGATGTGGGGATTGATATTTTGGAAGTGCTTTGCGCTATGAAAATTCCGCAAGAATTTACAGCAGAAACAATGGCTCAGACCGAAGCAATCCCAGAAGAATTAACGGAAGAAGATTTTGTAGGGCGTGACGATTATCGCTCAGAAATCACTTATACGATTGATGGCGAAGATTCTAAAGACTTGGATGATGCCATTCATGTTAAGAAGTTAGACAACGGAAATTATGAACTGGGTGTTCATATCGCTGACGTTTCTCACTATGTCACTGACGGTTCACCTTTGGATGAGGAAGCTTTTGCACGTGCTACATCTGTCTATGTTACCGATCGTGTCGTGCCAATGTTACCTGTTAAGCTGTCCAATAATCTTTGTTCACTAAATGAAGCGCAAGAGCGGTTGACGATGTCCTGTGTGATGGAAATCAATAATTCCGGTAAAATTATCAATTATAAGATTGGTCCGTCTGTGATTAAGACAACTTATCGTATGACTTATTCAACAGTAAACAAGATGCTCAATAAAGGGCAAGAAGGACATCGCGAAAGTCTAGAGCAATTCCCTAAAATTGTAGATTCTGTCGCTATCGCTGGGGAACTTCACGCGCTACTCGAAGAGATGCGTCATCAACGTGGCATGATCGAATTTGACGAAAGTGAAGCAAAAGTTATCTTGGATGAAAAAGGACATGCGATTGATGTTGTGAAACGTGAACGTGGTACAGCAGAACGTATGATTGAATCCTTCATGTTGGCAGCCAACGAAACTGTTGCCCTTGATTTCCAAAAGAAAAAATTGCCGTCACTTTACCGCGTACATGACAAGCCGAAAGAAAAAGCATTTGCTAAATTAATGGAAAAGGCTGCTGATGCGGGCTTTAGCTTGAGTTCAAACTCTCATGAAGCTGTAAATTACTTTGCGGAAGAGATTAAAGGAACAGCTTTTGAAAAAACACTAACGTATCAATTACGCCACACGATGTCGACAGCTCTGTATTCAGAAAAAAATACACAGCACTATGGATTAGCTGCGACAGACTACACCCACTTTACCAGTCCGATTCGTCGTTATCCGGACTTGATTGTGCACCGTTTACTTCATCTTTATCCAAAAGATCACTCAAACCGTACGAAAGAAGAATGGAAAGAACGTTTACCTGAAATCGCTAAACAGTCTTCTGATATGGAACATCGCGCAGTTGTGACGGAACGAATCGTGGATGCTATGAAAAAAGCGGAGTACATGCAAGATCATATCGGTGAAGTTTACTCAGCAACCGTAACTGGTGTTCAAAAATTTGGCCTCTTCATGGAACTTGATAATACGGTTCAAGGTTTGATTCGTACGGTCAATCTTCACACAGGTGTTGAAGAAGCCATTGAATTCGATGAAGAAGAAGATATCTTCAAAGGTAAAAAATCTGAGAAAACTTATCGTATGGGGGATGTCCTAAAAATTCGTGTCATTTCAGCCAATAAACGTAAGGGAACCGTTGATTTTGAAGAAATTATTGAAGAATAATAAAAAAAGTTCTATCCTTCAAGATAGAGCTTATTTTTTTTAATATAATCGATAACAGATTGAGGCATGAGGTAAACCGGCTCGATTCCATCTTTAAACATCTTACGTAAAGAAGTACTGGAAGCAAAAGAAAGAGGTAAGTCCACCCATTGGACAGGATAAAGACTTTCAATAGCTTCAGTTGAACGTTGAACAGCAACAAACTGAACCAAGTCAAGTAAGGCATCAATCTTGTACCATTTCGGAAGATATTCCACCATATCGCTACCAATGATAAAATAAAAATCAGTATCTGGATAAGCTTGAGTGAGGTGCTTCATCGTGTCATAGGTGTAAGATTTCCCACCACGTGCAACTTCTCCCAACTCAAGTGATAAACGTGGACTATCTGCAATCGCCAGCTCCAGCATTTTCACACGATGCTCAGCCGAGATTGTTTTTTTCTCATCAATATGGGGAGGAAGAGCCTCGGGCATGAGCCAAACTTTATCTAATTCAAGACGTTGAGCGACCTGATCAGCCATCATCAGATGGGTAAAGTGGACCGGGTTAAAGTTACCGCCCAAAATTCCGATTTTATTTCTTTTTGCTTGTTCCATTAGTGGATATATAGCTCCTTTTTAATTCTTTTCATATTATACCAGAAAAGCCCACTTTCATCAGTCACATGAGCATTTTCAAATAAGAAAATAATAATTTATTGAGTTTAAACTCATGAAGAATTTAAGAAGCATTGAGATAATTTCAACATGAAGATAGAAATGTCCCTGAATATTTGTAAATAAAGGTGATGACAATACAATTTACCGTCAAATTTTGTTAAAATAGAGTTAGAATATAATTTGTCACTCATAAAAGGAGTCACCATGTCACTATATCCAGACGATAGTTTAACTTTACATACAGATCTTTACCAAATAAATATGATGCAGACCTATTGGGAGCTTGGACGTCATAATCGCAATTCTGTTTTTGAAGTCTTTTTCCGTTCAATGCCTTTTGAAAACGGCTATGCTATTTTTGCAGGTCTGGAACGCATGGTTAACTACTTGAACAATCTAAGATTTACCGAAACAGATATTTCTTATCTCCGTGATTTAGATTATCCTGAGGATTTTTTGAACTATCTGGCACAGCTTCGCTTTACAGGTACAGTCCGCTCTGTCCAAGAAGGAGAACTCGTTTTTGCCAACGAACCTTTGGTTCAGATAGAAGGACCGCTGGCTGAATGTCAGCTTATCGAAACGGCTGTCCTCAATATCATTAATTTCCAAACACTGATTGCAACCAAGGCATCACGCATCAAGTCTGTGATTGGTGATGATCCTTTGCTTGAGTTTGGTACACGCCGTGCCCAAGAAATGGACGCTGCTATTTGGGGGACACGTGCGGCCTATATTGGTGGTGCAGATGCCACAAGTAATGTGCGTGCGGCTAAGATTTTTGGCATTAAACCAAGCGGAACACATGCTCATGCTTTAGTTCAGAGCTATGGCAACGATTATGAAGCTTTTAAAGCTTATGCACAGACACATAAAGATTGTGTTTTCCTTGTGGATACATATGATACTTTGAACATTGGTGTTCCCGCAGCTATTCGTGTGGCACGTGAATTTGGTGACAAAATTAATTTCCAAGGTGTCCGCATTGACTCTGGAGATATGGCCTATATCTCGAAAAAAGTACGTAAGCAGCTGGATGAAGCTGGCTTTACTGATGCCAAAATCTATGCTTCAAATGACTTGGACGAGTCAACAATTTTGAACTTGAAAATGCAGAGAGCGAAGATTGATGTTTGGGGTGTAGGTACCAAGCTCATCACGGCTTATGATCAGCCTGCGCTTGGTGCTGTCTACAAGCTCGTCTCAATGGAGGATGATCAGGGCGAAATGCAAGACACCATCAAACTGTCGAGCAACGCAGAGAAAGTTTCCACGCCTGGGAAAAAGCAAATCTGGCGTATCACAAGAGAAAGTGACGGTAAGTCTGAAGGAGATTATATTACTTTTGACGGTGAAAGACCAGACCAGAGTGAGGAAATCTATATGTTCCATCCTGTGCATACCTTTATTAATAAAAATGTACGTGACTTTACTGCTAAACCCCTACTTAAAGAAATTTTTGTCAAAGGCCAGCAAGTTTATCCTTTGCCTACCTTAGAAGAAATCAAAACTTTTGCTGAAGCCAACTTGACCGAACTTTGGGATGAATATAAGCGCAACCTCAATCCCCAACCATATCCCGTTGACTTATCACAAGAATTATGGAACCATAAGATGCGTTTGATTAGTCAAGTACGCACCAAGGTTTCTGGAATGAAATTGGATTGATACTATGAGAATAAAAAATATTGAATTAGGACATGCTGAAGCATTTGGTCAGCTCCAAATGGAAATTTTTCAAGAAAATAACTTTATGCTGGTTGAACCGGACGAACATAAAACTAAACTTCATGAATTAGCCAATCAAGTTGCCTCAACGGACTTTTTGATGGGCGCCGACAATGATCAAGGTGAATTAGTTGCCTTCTTAGCTGCCTATCGGGGCACTTACCGTCGCAATAGACATTGTGCTAAAATTGTCATTGCTGTGCTTAAGGATTATCGTCGTCAAGGGATTGCGAGCCGGCTCTTTGCAGCTTTAGAAGAATGGGCACGTAAAGAAGGAGTTTCACGTTTAGAACTCACGGTGGCAATGAACAACAGTGCAGCTATTTCATGTTATAAAACAAACGGTTTTGTGATTGAAGGAGTACGTAGCCAATCTCTTAAAATCAATGATGAATGGGTTGATGAATTTTATATGGCTAAAATTTTGGAGTGAATATGTCTTTACAAGAAAAAATTATCAAAGAACTAGGTGTTAAACCAACAATCGATGCACAAGAAGAAATCCGTAAATCAGTGGATTTCCTCAAAGACTACTTAAAGAAATATCCGTTTATTAAAACCTATGTTTTAGGAATTTCTGGAGGGCAAGATTCAACATTGGCTGGCCGCTTGGCACAGATTGCCATGGAAGAAATGCGTGCAGAAACGGGAAACGAAGCTTATACATTTGTAGCTATTCGTCTGCCTTATGGTACACAAGCAGATGAAGATGATGCGCAAAGAGCACTGGACTTTATTAAACCAGATAAAAGTTTAGTTGTGAATATCAAAGAAGCTGTTGATGCTCAAGTTGCGGCTTTAGAAGCGACTGGTGTGGAGATTTCTGACTTTAACAAAGGAAATATCAAAGCCCGTCAACGCATGATTAGTCAATATGGGGTTGCTGGAGGGATGCAAGGTGCTGTTTTGGGAACAGATCATGCAGCTGAAAATATTACTGGCTTCTATACGAAATTTGGTGATGGTGGCGCTGATCTGTTGCCGCTCTTCCGTCTCAATAAACGTCAAGGTAAAATGTTACTCGCTGCTTTGGGTGCCGAACCTTCTCTTTATGAAAAAGTTCCAACAGCAGACTTGGAAGATGGTAAGCCCGGTTTGGCAGATGAAGTTGCTTTGGGCGTGACTTATGAGGATATCGACAACTATACAGAAGGACGATCAATCAGCCCCGAGGCACAAGAAAAAATCGAAAATTGGTATCTTAAAACGGAACACAAACGTCACTTACCTATTACCGTTTTTGATGATTTTTGGAAATAATATATAAGAAGACGTGAGCGATTAAGCTGGCGTTTTTTTATACGTAAATCAATAAAATGAGGGTTGAGAGTATGGTATAATAGAGTAGTACAAACGCTTACAGGAGGGATATTATGTCCTATATTGAGATAAAAGATGAATCAAAAATATATCAATCCGGTGGAGAGAAAATCTATGCCAATGATCACGTAAACTTTGCAATTGAGAAAGGAGAACTAGCAGTTATCCTAGGAACGTCAGGTGCGGGTAAGTCCACAATCTTAAATATTTTAGGCGGCATGGATTCGAGTGATGAAGGGCAAGTGATAATTGATGGTGTAAATATTGCGGAGCTGTCTGCTAAAGAACTGATTACTTACCGTAGACGTGATGTTGGTTTTGTTTTTCAATTTTATAACTTGATTAATAATTTGACGACCAAGGAAAATGTCGAATTAGCTTCAGAGACTGTCGAAAATGCGCTTGATCCTGTAGAAGTTCTTCAAAATGTCGGCTTGGGTCATCGCTTGGATAATTTTCCCTCACAACTTTCGGGGGGAGAACAACAACGTGTGGCTATTGCGCGTGCTATCGCTAAGAATCCCAAAATCCTTCTCTGTGATGAACCAACCGGAGCATTAGACTATCAAACAGGCAAGCATGTACTGAAAATACTGCAAGACATGTCGCGCGTTCAGGGTGCAACAGTGATTATTGTGACCCATAATGCTGCCATTAGTCAAATTGCGGACCGTATCATTCATGTCCATGATGGTCGGGTCAAGGAGATTACAGTCAACGACAGTCCGGCAGATATCGAAACGATTGAGTGGTGATTCGATGAAAACAAAAATCCTCAATAAAAATATAAGACGGTCGATTACTGGATCCTTTGGACGTTTCATGTCTATTTTCTCCCTCATGGCTTTAGGGGTCTTTGCCTTTGTCGGTTTAAAAATGTCTGGGCCAAATATGAGGGCAACGGCTGAGGAATTCTATGCGCGGCATCACTTGGCAGATTTGAGTGTTACCTCAACGACGGGTTTAAATGCATCGGACCAAGCGCTTATTCGCCAGGCAGATGGACTCAAAACGGTGGATTTTGGCTATTTTCGTGATGTTTTGCTGCCCGATAAGAAAACTTCCTTGCGTATTTTCTCGCAAGCAGACAACCTTTCGACTTATGAGCTCATTGCAGGAAAAATGCCCCAAAAAAGCAATGAAATTGCCCTTGATTTTCTCTACCAAGACAAGTATAAGCTTGGCGATACAATCCGCGTAACCGAAGAAAAAAATGAGGGATCATATCTTCTAAAAAACCATGAGTTTAAGTTGGTCGGTTTTGTCAAATCAAGTGAATTTGTTGATAAAAGTCTATACGGTCCGACCAATATAGGAACGGGACAGCTTAACGGCTATGCCGTTGTTCCTCCTGAAGCTTTTCAGTCAAATGTGTATATGATTGCACGCTTGAGTTTTAAAACCATGCAAGGCCTTAGTCCATATGATCCACAATTTACGGAACGCTCAGACTATTACCAACAAAAGCTTAAAAATCTTTTGGAAGGACAACCTGAAAAGCGTTTAGCGGAGATAAGAAAAGAGCCACTAGCCCAGCTAAAACAAGCCCAAGATAAACTGAAAGCAGAAGAAATAAAACTGCAAGAATCACAGAATGCGCTTAATCAACAAAAAGCTCTAGCTGGTGAAAATCCTCAACTCCAAGCCCTGCAGGAAAGTTTGAATACAGGTAAAGCAAAACTTGTAGAAAGTAAAACTCAACTGCAAGAACAGAGAGATAAACTAGCAGCGCTTGAAGCTCCAGAATATACCGTAAATAATCGAAAAGAAGGAAACCCGGGCTATCAAACCTTTGTTGATAATTCCACTCGTATCGATGCCCTCTCAAACATTTTTCCCGTCGTGCTCTTTGCGATCGCCGTTCTTGTCAGTTTAACGACGATGACACGTTTCGTGGAAGAAGAACGAGGCAATATGGGATTACTTAAAGCCTTGGGTTACACCAATGCTCAAATTCGGAAAAAATTTATCGTATATGGAGCTGTTTCAGCCTGTGCCGGTGCAACTGTAGGTGTTATTTTAGGTCATGTTGTGCTTCCTCATGTGGTATTTAACGCTTATTCGGCTTCCTCTACATTTTCAGGATTGATTTTGACTTTCTCACCTTTCTGGACGCTTGTTTCCTTTGTTATTGCGCTTGCCTGTACCGTTTTGCCCGCTTATTTGGTGGCTCAATCTGAGTTGCGTGGCGCACCAGCAGCACTTTTCTTAGCCAGACCACCTAAAGCAGGTTCGCGTATTTTCTTGGAGAGAATCAAGCCGATTTGGAATCGTATGAGCTTTACTTATAAAGTGACAGCACGTAACCTTTTCCGTTACAAACAGCGAATGTTGATGACTATTGTTGGGGTTGCGGGGTGTACAGCACTTCTTGTTATGGGCTTTGGTATCCGTGATTCTATCTCAGGGCTGAGTCAACGGCAGTTTGGTGAAATTTTACACTACAATATGCTTGCGGTTTCTCAGGATAACTTGAATAAACAGGAGCAAGATGAACTTGACCAGTTTTTACAGTCAGACAATATTAAGTCTTACGCTCCAGTTCACTTTGAACAACTGCATCAAACGATTAACGATAATCGTCAGGATATTAGTTTAATGGTTCCGGAGAAGGAAGAAAACTTTAAGCAGTTTGTAACACTGCGTAATCGTGTAAGTCAGGAGAAACTGGCATTACCAAAAGATGGTGCAGTAATAAGTGAAAAACTGGCAGAACTGCTTGGAGCAAAAATTGGACAGACCATTTCGCTAAAAAACGATCAGGATAAAACAGTAAAAATAAAAGTTGCAGGTATTACCGAGATGTATATGGGGCACTATATTTTTATGAATCAAAACCAGTATAAAGCGCTGTTTGAAACACCGATAAAGGCAAATGCGCATCTCTTGAAGCTTAGAGATACATCAAGGGATAAAAGTCAAGCAGCTGCGGCAGACTTTATGCGAAATGCTGGGGCGCTCACTGTATCGCAAAATAGTGATTTACAAAATACAATTGATGCCTTTTTACACGGTATTAACAGTGTCATGTTTGTGCTTATTGGCTGTGCTATTCTATTGGCTATCGTTGTTATTTACAATCTAACCAATATCAACGTTTCTGAACGAATTCGAGAGTTGTCAACGATTAAAGTACTGGGCTTCTATGATCGTGAAGTGACACTTTACATTTATCGTGAAACGATTTTACTGAGCTTTATGGGAATATTAGCTGGGTTTGGCTTAGGGGCTTACTTCCATCATGTGATTATTACCATGTTACCGACCGATATGATTATGTTTAATCCTAATCTGTTATGGAGTAACCTGTTGCTCTCAACACTCATTACCCTAGCCACAACTTTAGGCTTAAGTATTGTCGTCCATCTGAAACTCAAAAATGTCGATATGCTGGGTGCATTAAAGTCTGTGGATTAAAAAAACTGTAGATTTATTCTACAGTTTTTTAGTTTAATGTTCGTAATGTTCAACTTTACGTTTGGCATCCGTGATTTGTTGTCCTTTTTCTTCGTGGGCGAGAATTTCCTCGAAGGCTGGAAGTTCCAAGTCTTGCCCGTATTTTTGATACAAGGCAGTTGTGATGAGACGATAGGCCAAGCGTGCATTGCGCGAAAGGATGGGACCGTGGAAGTAAGTACCAAATGTATTTTTATAGTGTAGCCCTTCGGTGTCATCGTCGGGATTGTTCCCGCCACCATAAACCACTTTACCTAAAGCTTTTTCGCCTTCACCAAGATAGGTAATTCCCGAGTGATTTTCAAAACCATAATAAGTTTCACCAAACTCTTCGTTATGAATTTGAATATCACCAATAAAACGGTCATTGCCAAGGTTTTTGGTGTAGTGCGGCAAGATACCGGTACAGTCAATCTTGTTGCCAGCAGCATTGATATAGTACTGACCTAACATTTGATAGCCGCCACAGATGGCAAGCATAGGCTTTTCAGCCTCAATATAGGATTTGAGTGGTGCTGTGATATTTTTGAAGCTGTCCGCGATGATTTCTTGTTCATAATCTTGACCACCGCCCCAGAAGACAAGGTCATAAAAATCTTGATCAAAGCTATCTTCAAGGGAAACGATGTCAAAAGTCATTTCAGCGCCTAATTTTTCGCCGACATACTTAAGCATGAGGATGTTACCGTTATCGCCATAAGTATTCATCAAGTCCCCATAAAGATGGGCAACATGAAGGTTGTATTTAGGATTTTCTAAATTTGATGTTAAAGAAGTATAAACCATTAGTGCATCTCCTTTCCAATCATCTTGTTTTGTGCAAGCAACTCACGCATTTCTAACATTGCAGTGTAGGTTGCTAGGATATAGATGTGCTGATCTGCTTCATTTTTGAGGGCATCAAGGATTTGGGGTAGCGACTCAAGTTCATGAATTTTGCTTTCGTCAAATCCAGAAACACGATAACGGCGAGCCATTTCACTATGGCGGACACCACCAACAAAGATTTGGTCAATATCCATGTCATGGACCAGCTCAAAGTTAGCATCCCAAATCCAGCTTGTGTCAATACCGTCAGCATAGTTGGCATTGAGCAAGCTAACCAAGGTAAATGGATAATCAGCAAGTTTCATCATTTCCAGTGCCTGGTTTGCTCCAACAGGATTTTTAATCAGGACAATAGTAGCGGACTTATCACCAATCTTAAAGGTTTCTTGACGGCCAAAGACGGCTTTAGATTGTTCGAAACCTGCCTTGATAGTTTCAGCAGGTACACCGTAAAATTCAGCGACAGAAACAGCAGCAAGAGCGTTGTAGATATTGTAGAGCCCACCCACGTTGATTTTATAAGAATGATTATCAATGACAAACTGAGAAGAAGTATTGGTAATTTCTGTGAGTTCAGAAACACGGTAATCCAGCTCAGGACGTTTGAACCCGCAGTTTTGGCAGATGTAATCGCCAAGGTTAGCATATGTATTGAGCTTATAATCTAAGATATGGTGGCATTCCGGACAAACCACCCCTTCAGTATTATAATGCGCACGTTCAGGCGCATGACTTTCATGGTCAAAACCATAATACTTGACGGGATTTACCAAAGTACGTGAATGGAAGAGCGGGCTATCACCATTGAGAAGAACAGTGGCTTCAGGTGCATTAGCGGCTCCCTTGACGATAAAGTCATAAGTTGTATAAATCTCGCCGTAACGGTCCATTTGGTCGCGGAAAATATTTGTGAAAACAAAAAGTGAAGGCTTAATGTATTCGGTGATTTTTGGCAGTGATGCTTCATCAATCTCCAGAACAGCAAAGCCTTTTTTCCCTTTTTTAACCTTAGGTGCTGTCAAGAAAGTAGCAGTAATCCCAGTAATCATGTTAGCACCAGAAGTATTTGTGACAACTTTTCCAAAAGCTTTTTCGAGTATACCGACAGTGAGCGCTGTGGTCAAGGTTTTACCATTGGTCCCTGTCACAACGATAATTTCATAATCTTTTGTTAATGTAGCTAAAATTTCAGGATCAAATTTTAAAGCAATCTTACCAGGCAGCGTACTTCCACGCTTAAAGATTTTCTCTAAAACTAAGCGTGAACTCTTTCCTGCTAAAGTTGCGAATGAAGTTTTCATAGTCATAAATGATATTATACCATAGATTGCGGTGTTGAGGAGGATAAACTTCTCGTTGGAAAAGATATTTTTTTGCTGATAAACAAGGTAATAAGAAGTTGTGTGGGGTGTTCTAACTTCATCAGATTTTTCGTTTTTCTTGCTCTTAGGAGAGCACTGTATTATAATAAATATAAAGAAAAGGACTTGCGCTAACAAGACCCATGCAGCCGTATTAGGAACGGTAGCCGATTTTTAGTTAAAAATAACGTCTTCTCGACTAAAGTAGGACGTTATTTTTTATCGTTTTTATTAACCACTGTAATCATCAATGAAAGTGTTTCATATATTGATAAAAATTGTCGCCTTTCGTTTTTGAGAGGCCAGCTCACGATAAAGCTACCATGTTATAGTATAATTACAACAAAAAAAGCTCTTGGACATTGCCAAGAGCGGGGTGTAGGAGTTTTGAGAGTTCCTCCTCTTAGTATAATATAAAAAGTACAAAATTGAAAGAACGGAGTTTTGTAGGTGTTAAACGACAAGCAAGAAAGCTTCAAAATATGCTAAAATAAAAGCATGAAAAATGCGACTGAAATTCTGCAAAAGATGAATCCTAATCAAAAGGTAAATTATGATCGGGTTTATCAAAAAATGCGTGAAAGCTGGGAGGCTGAAGGTCTTCGGCCCAAAATTTTGCTTCATTCCTGTTGTGCACCCTGTTCAACTTATAGTTTAGAATATCTTTGTCAAAATGCTGATGTGACAATTTATTTTTCGAACTCGAATATTCATCCTCGTGCCGAGTACGAAAGGCGTGAGAAAGTGCAGGCTGATTTTGTTCAAGACTTTAATGTAAAAACAGGAAATAATGTTCAGTTTATTGCGGCACCTTATGAACCCAATAAATTTATGCAGATGGTCAATTTGCATCAGCTCGCAGAAGAACCTGAAGGTGGTTCGCGTTGCACAGCTTGTTTTCAAATGCGTTTAGATATTGTCGCAGAGAAAGCTCAAGAGTTAGGTTATGATTATTTTGGTTCGGCACTCACGCTCAGCCCCAAAAAGAACGGCCAACTCATAAATGAAATAGGCTTAGATATGCAAAAAATCTATGCTGTCCAATACTTGCCTAGTGACTTTAAGAAAAACAATGGCTGGAAACGTTCCGTAGAGATGTGCAAAGAATACGATATTTACCGCCAATGCTATTGTGGCTGTGTCTTTGCAGCACGTCAACAAGGAATTGACCTCAAAGAAATTAATAGAAGTGCTGTAAAATTTATAAATAAAGTAGGCGACAAAAAATAAAGAACATGCTATAATTGTTGCATGGTTAAAAGTTTTATAAATAAAATGAGTGCAATTTTTCAGCATGGTTCTTTTAACACCCTGTATGGTGGCTTTTATGAAGGGACCATAACTGCTGGAGAAGCTTTAAAATATGGACAAATTGGTATTGGTACCTTAGATGGTGCTGATGGAGAAGTTATTATTCTTGATGGCACTGCCTATCACGGAAATTCTGAAAATCAGGTTCGCATAGTTAAGCCAGATGAAACTTTACCGTATGTTGCAGTGATTGATCACCAACCTTTTGCGACTTATAAAGTTAATGGACTGACGATGCAAACCTTGCATGATCTGACAGAGAAATTCCCAACACGGAACACAGCTTACAGTCTAAAAATGACTGGACACTTTGAGTCGGTGGAAATTAGCTCTAAACCTGCAAAGAATACGAAAAATTATTTGGAAATACTGGCTGAACAGCCTCATTTTACCGAAAAAAACATTTCGGGAACGATTGTTGGTATCTGGTCGCCTAAGTTTTTAGAAGATCTGTATGGTGATGGTGCTCATTTACACTTTTTAAGTGATGACAAGACTTTTGGCGGTCACTTGACAGAATTCTTATCTGGACAAATTACCATTGAAGTTGGTCAAGTGGGGGAAATGAAACAGGAATTTCCTCAAGAAAATGAAAATTTCAAGGCTATGCGCTTTGAGTAATAATAGATAAAAACTACCTTTAAAAGGTAGTTTTTTGTCGTTAAAATTTCTATGTGAAATAAATCGTAAAGTTTATCTTGAGCTGAGGTAAATTCCCACAAATAAATATAATTATGTTGCAAGATAAATTATAAAATAAAGAAGTGAGTTTATTCAAGGTGGATTCACATAATCTTATAAAAATTTATAGAGGAGATGTTTATTATGAAAAAAGCATTTTTAGCAACGATGGGTATGGGAATCTTGGCTAGCATGACGATGGCTTCAGCTACTACAGGATTCGCGGATGAAGCAGAGGCAAAAAATTCTACTGCTAACTTCACGATTACCGCTAAAGATCCAGGAAATCCAACGGATCCAGATAACGGCACGTTAACATTGAAAGAAGTACCAAGCTTCAACTATGGTGTTCTTGAAGCCAGCTCAATTTACTCAGGGTTCACTGGAAAAGCAGCTCAAGCTGAAGGAAAAGTTTTAGTTAGCGATACATGTTTGGGTACATCAGACTGGACATTGACAGCTAATATGGATAAATTTACAAATTCTAAAACTTCATTGGAAGGTGCAGCTTTAGACCTTTCAGCGGTCGGTACTTTAGGAGAAGATTTTACAGGTGTGATTAAAGATGACAAGAGCCCTGTAGAACTTGCAAAAGGTAATGGTTCGCATGGTAAAGATGAATTCCTTATTTCTGCAGAAAATGCTAAATTATCTTTGGGCGCAAATCCAAAGGCAAACTTGGCAGCTGATGATGCTTTTGAAACAACAATCAACTGGAACTTGAGTTCTTCACAACCCGTCGCTCCAACTGCATAATCTTTGTTGTCGGATAAATGAAAATGTATAAGCAAGTACGGGCAAAACTTAAGATTTGTCGGTTCTTGCTTTTATTTTTTAGTGGAGGTTGAAAAGCATGAAATTTATAAAAGGATTAGGCTGCTTTGCCATACTGCTATTCACCTTATTTCTACCTGTGAATGCACATGCGGAAGAGGGTGCAGGTTTTACTGTCACCCCAGTACTTGGAAAGGGTCAAACGGATCCAACTGCAGGCTATTTCTCAATTAAGGGTGAACAAAATGAAAGTTATCCAGTAACGGTAGCTGTTCAGAATTTGACAGAAAATGAAAATCAAGATTTTGATGTTCAGCTTGTCCAAGCAACGACAAGTAATAATGGCCATATTGATTATACTCCCAGCTCCAAAAAAATGATAGCAGGTGGTCTTTCCCTCAAGGATTTGGTAGAGGAGAAAAAGGCGACTCAAAAAGTAACAGTTGCTGCTGGGCAGACAAAGAATATTACTTTTAATCTTAAGCTACCTCAAGATAATATAAAAGGTACTGTTTTAGGCAGTGTCTATGTTCGCAAAGTACCGAAAGAAACAGCAAAGTCTAAAGGTGTAGGTGTTCGTAATGCCTTTGCAATGACAATTCCTGTCATAATATCGGAAGATTTCAATAAAAAAATTACGCCGAAACTGGCGTTGACGAACGCACAGATGAAGTCGGATACAGGAGTGCCTAAAGTTGTAGGTGAGGTTAGTAACCAAGCTCCAAGCATGTTTGGGCAAATAAAAGTAGAGGCATGGGTGACTGAAAAGGGAAAAACGGACAAGCTTTATCAGTCACAATCAGAAAAATATGAGATGGCCCCTTATTCTTCATTTGAATATACAATAGATACCAATAATCATCTCTTAAAACCGGGGAAATATACCTATCATATGCTGATGAAGTCGGGTGATAAAAGCTTTGATATGGCACGTGACTTTACAGTTGATAGTAAAAGTAGAGAAACCGTCAACAGCAAGCTGCTTGAGGGAGAAAAATCAAATACAAAGCTTTGGTGGATCATAGCTGCAGTAGTTGGTAGCAGTATTATTATTTTCCTCGTGGCTTATGGGCTAGGAAAAAGAAAGGGCGATACAGATGATGAAGATGAATAATAGCAAACTAAAAGTTAGTTTAGCACTCTTAGGTCTCTCTTGTCTGACGAATCTTTTCCTTATACAGCCAGTGAGCGCTAATATGATGCAAAGTAAAATTGGTTTTACTGTTCATCAGGATGTAAGAGATGCTGGTGTTTTGCCACCTGAAATTCCTCAAAATGGACAGTTGGTGCATTACGATCTCTTGCCATCTACAGGAAGTGCTCAAGAATATTCTTTAATCTTGTTTGGCTGTATGCTATTGATGTTAGTTGCTGTCTTTTTCTTGGCTCGTATATATGTAGAGAAAGGAAAACTTCAATGAAAAAAATAAATATAGGGTTTATATTGCTTTTTCTCTTGCTACATGCTGCAAGCCCTGCAGTCTATGCCTTGGACAGTGATGTGGAAGCACAGTCTTCATCTAGTGCAGCGAATGATAAGGATAGTAGCTCAAGTCTGCAAGAGTCAGAACTTGAAACACCAACATCGGATACAGATCAAACTATTGAGTCTGAAAACACAAGGGATCAAACATCTGAAGAGACAGCTCCAATAGAAAAAGAAGCACCAACAACATCTGAGGCGCCAGTACAAGAAAAGTCTCCAGAAGATAAACCTCAATCTGAAAAAGCAACTTCAGTTGCTAGCTTATCATCAGATGCAAGCTATACCGATTTGCCAGGTGCCCATGAACCAGATCGTAATGGCCTTTATTTACTCTTTCCACTACGCACAGGGATTCTTTCACAGCCCCAAGAAGAGCAGTATATTGTTGAAGGTACAACTGCTGATTTAAGTATTAAAACTACATCATGGGTGACTTCTTTGGGTAAGGTTAAAGTCAAAGTAAATGCTTGGCAGGAACAAGACGATGGAAGTTGGCTAAATATGGGAAGTATTGGTGAATTTTCGGATAGAAGTGGGATACTTGGCTCAACAAAGCAAAGCATTGACATCCCTGTAACCAATCTGCAAGCTGGTAATTATTATTTTCAGCTAGAAACAAGGCTCAATACCCTGCCAATTATTGGGAGCATCTCTGCTATGACCTATTACTCGCAACTTGCTAAAGTCACGGTTAAGGATAAGCCAGTTGCAGCTAGTGGTATTTCCATTACGACTCCGAATGTGGTGTTTGAAAAAGCGATTTATTCTGCAAAGGCTGTGACAACACCACGTGATGCGACGGGTAAAATTACTTGGAATAGTTCTTTAAAGGGAATTAATTTCCTCAAAACAGAGGGACGCAGTGTTGAATTTGATGCTGGCGATCAGCTTGATGAAGTAAACACTGATGTGCAAGCGCCGGGTATCCCTTTCACGATATCTGCAGGAATTAGAAATGATGATGGAACAACGCCAACAGATAATAAGACAATCTATCTCGGTGGTTTAGCAGCTAAAAATGTTGCAGAAGATAGTGGTATGAGCTGGGAACTTGATGGACAAGGTTTAGCAGATTTGAACAAATCGGTTGAAAGTGCCGAAGTATGGAGTTATGAATGGAAATACATAGAAGGGAAGACTTCTAAAGCTTTCTCTGAAACTCAAGGGGTCAAAAACTATAAAGGTACAGTAAGCGATTTGACCAGTCTCAATGATACAGATCACATCCTTTCTTTTGCTCAAGACAGTGCCTTTATGAAAACTGCACGGGAAGCGACAGAAAATGGGAAACCTTTTGCAGTTCAAGTCACTTTTTCAACAACGATTGATACAGGGGACGGCAAAAAGGAAACAGTTACTCTTTCTTCAAATAAGGCTCAACTCCTGGTTAATAAAGCGACAGGAAAGCTTCTTTTACAGCAAGTACCAAACTTTGATTTTGGTAAATTGCCTGCCAGTTATATCTATGATGGAACAAAAGATAGAGAGCCCACTGCACAAGATCATCTTGAAATTGTGGACAGTAGAGCAAAAGGTGGCTGGCGACTTTCTGCAAAGATGAGTCGTTTCCAAAGTAACAATAATCATAGACTGAAATTTAATAGTCAACTTACAATGTCCACTTATCCCTTTGAGATAAATCTTAAAGATGATGATATAGATAATTACATTGTAGATTCGGTAAGCAGTGAAGCTTTTGATTTAACCGGGCAGTTGCTCTTACAACCTGATCCGCTAGCCGATCTGAGTGCAGGAGAGACTTTTAGCAGTACGATAACTTGGAATCTTGTATCGACCACTAAGAGTACACCACCAGCATAAAGTTATAATAAATATAAAAACAGCGTTTCGCTGTTTTTATATTTTGAAGGCTTGAGGTAATAAAAGATGTTGGAAGACGCAAAGCGAGGAATGGAAATAGGAGAAAAAGTTATGATAGAGCTTTTCACAACGCCAAAGGAACAAGTTAAGATTGAACTCTTTCAGTACATCTTGTTTTCTCGGGCAGGTGAATTTTCTAAAGATTTAAAGGAGAAATTGAACTTGAAAAATGAGACTTTTAGACGGTACAGCAAGGAACTTGAAGAAGATATCCATGAACTTTTTGGTCAAGATATTAAGATAATAAAAAAGTCTTCAAAAATAGTCATAAAAATGAAGAATGAAATGACACCAGATTATATCGTGACCCGCTTGAAACTGAATTATATGCGGAAAAGCCCTTTATATAATCTCCTCTCTACACTTATCAGTAAAAGTTACACATCAATTCCTGAAATTGCTTATGATTTGAACTTTAGTGAACCAACAGTCTACAAGTTATTGACACAAGTGAAGGAGATTATGCTCCCTTTTAAAGCCGAATTTGACTTGGCAAATGCGACAAATTTTTCGGGAGATGAACTTGGTGTACGCTATTTTCTCTATCTCACACATTGGCATCTTTTCAATACCTTAGGAAAAAAGCCTTTCTCTGATGCCTTTCCGCCAGAATTTATCGATATAAATTTTTTAAAGCGTTCTTTAAAAATTGAGCGAAAACTTTCTAAAGCTCAGGAACAAAAGTTGCTTATACTTGCAGGCGTGACCTCCTATCGTATCGTTTACTTTAAGAAATATGTCAAGGTTGAAAAAGCATTTTTAGAGGATATTTCGATATTTTATCGAGGTCACCACTGCTTAAATCTTGCTTCTTTTAATGTAGACCCAGAGATTATTGAGAAAGAGTCAATACTTCTTAGTTTTTTAGTCAGAGGTCTTATTTTTGAGTTTGATGATATGTACGAGAAAAAAAGGGTTGTTGAAAGATTTCAAAATTCGAAACTTTCTGTTGGTTATGAAGTCAGCCTGTTTCTAGAAAAATTTCGCGAGACGTTCTCTTTTGAGTTTTCCGAAGAAAATTATGTCAAATCATACTATCTTCTAGTACTTACCAACCTATATTCACGTTACATACAATTTAATGTTGATTTTTACCGTGCAGTTCCTATCGAAAAAAATTATGAATTGTTTGAAAAAAAGCCTCGTTATCGTGCTGTTAAAGATAGGCTGAATCAGATCATTACCTATTTTCCTTCTTCACAGCAGTTGAATGATTTAGAGAGAAAAAGTTTGACAGCACTACTTTATACAATTTACGAGCTCAATGCGCCAAGTATCCCTGTCCAAGTCTATATTAATCATACCTCAAGCATTGTGAATAGCTTCTATATTCAAAACACCTTGAAAAAATTTTTTAATAGCGATTTAATCGCTTTCTGCAAAACGATACCTGAAGCTGATGTTATCATTTCGAGTGATCCCGAAGGAAATTTCCTCTCCAAAGATGTTTTTTACTTTAAAAATATTTTTGATAAAGAAACATGGACCGACTTGATTGAGTTTTTGTCTAAATCGCTTTATGAGAAGAGGTTTCGTTAAAAATAAAATCCGCCGTGTTAATGTCAGAATAATACATAGAGTAAAAAACTCTTTTTATCTATTTCTTTATTTTGAGAAAGTAACTTTATGTTATAATGATACTAATAGACTTTTTATTAAGGAAATAATGATGAATATACAAGAAATGAACGCGCGCAAGGAGAAAATCCGTAACTTTTCGATCATTGCGCATATTGACCACGGAAAATCAACGTTGGCTGACCGCATCCTTGAACTGACAGAAACGGTTTCAAAACGTGAAATGCAAGCACAGCTTTTGGACAGCATGGATTTGGAGCGTGAACGTGGTATCACGATTAAGCTCAATGCTATTGAGTTAGAATACACGGCTAAAGATGGAGAAACCTATATTTTCCATTTGATTGACACGCCTGGACACGTCGATTTTACCTATGAAGTTTCCCGTTCTTTAGCTGCCTGTGAAGGTGCTATTCTTGTTGTCGATGCAGCTCAAGGGATTGAAGCCCAAACCTTGGCCAATGTCTATTTGGCTTTAGATAACGACTTAGAAATTCTTCCCGTCATTAATAAAATTGACCTTCCTGCGGCAGATCCAGAACGAGTGCGTACTGAAGTTGAAGATGTCATCGGTTTAGACGCTTCAGAGGCTGTTTTAGCCTCTGCTAAAGCAGGTATCGGTATTGAAGAAATTTTGGAACAAGTTGTGGAGAAGGTTCCAGCACCTCAAGGTGATGTTGAAGCACCACTCAAGGCTCTGATTTTCGACTCAGTTTATGATGCTTATCGTGGTGTTATCTTGCAAATCCGTGTAGTTGACGGTTCTGTAAAGGTAGGTGATACTATTCAACTGATGTCAAACGGTAAAGAATTTGTTGTGACAGAGGTTGGGATTTTCACGCCTAAAGCAGTGGCGCGTGACTTCCTCATGGCGGGTGATGTTGGTTACTTGGCAGCTGCAATTAAGACAGTTGCGGATACACGGGTTGGTGATACAATCACTCTAGCTAATAATCCTGCAGAGGAAGCCCTTGCGGGTTATAAAAAAATGAATCCAATGGTCTTCTGTGGACTTTACCCGATTGATTCTAACCGTTATAATGACCTTCGTGAAGCCCTAGAACGCCTACAATTGAATGATGCCAGCTTGCAGTTTGAGCCAGAAACATCACAAGCGCTTGGATTTGGTTTCCGTTGTGGTTTCTTAGGCCTTTTGCACATGGATGTTATCCAAGAGCGCTTGGAACGCGAATTTAACTTAGACTTAATCATGACCGCACCATCTGTAATTTACCATGTCAACACGACTGATGGTGAAACAAAGGAAGTGGCAAATCCAAGTGAATTCCCTGATCCAACGCGTATTGAAAGTATTGAAGAACCATTTGTCAAAGCACAAATCATGGTGCCTAACGAGTTTGTCGGAGCCGTTATGGAGCTTGCTCAACGCAAACGTGGTGAATTTGTGACGATGGATTATCTTGATGCTAACCGTGTCAATGTTATTTATCATATCCCGCTGAGTGAGATTGTCTTTGATTTCTTTGATAAGCTCAAATCTTCAACACGCGGCTATGCAAGTTTCGACTATGAAATCTCAGATTACCGCCCATCACGCCTCGTAAAGATGGATATTCTCTTGAACTCCGAAAAAGTCGATGCCCTTAGCTTTATCGTGCATAAAGATTTTGCTTACGAACGTGGTAAAGTTATCGTTGAAAAACTCAAAAAACTTATTCCTCGTCAACAATTTGAAGTACCAATCCAAGCCACTATTGGTCAAAAAATCGTGGCACGTAGCGACATCAAAGCCTTGCGTAAAAATGTCTTGGCTAAATGTTACGGTGGTGACGTTTCTCGGAAACGTAAACTTTTGGAAAAACAAAAGGCTGGTAAGAAACGCATGAAATCGATCGGTTCAGTAGAAGTACCACAAGAAGCTTTCCTTTCTGTTTTGTCTATGGATGAAGAATAAAGGTAAAAAAGCTACTTTATATCACAAATAAGTAAAAGACAGTCTTTGAGGCTGTCTTTATTTTTTGGATAAAAATATAATCGTCCTGGAGATAAATCATGAAGAAAAATGATATAAAAAGAATTTATTTCATTAAATTTAAGTGAATTTTTTAGTAAATATAAGATTTGTTGTGATAAAATGAAAGTGAAAAGAAGGTAAGAAGTCGAGCATATTTAATGCTAGCCAAGTGATATTATTGAATGTTCGCGAGAGAGTACATTTTTTAAAATATGCTGTTTAGGAGGAGTGACCATGATTTATAAAAAATATGGCGAAGTTTTTAAAAAATTACGCTTGCAGCACCACTTACTTTTAAGCGATTTTGAACGTGTGGGTTTATCAAAATCAACATTGTCCTATTTTGAAAATGGTAAATCAATGATTTCGTTAGATAAATTAGACCTTGCCTTACAAGAAATGCACACGACTTTTCGTTCCTATATGCTGATGATTAATAATGATGAGGAGGATTATTGGTTATCTCAATTTAAGGAAATTGAGAAAGCTTACTTTAGCAATAACCAGAAAAACCTTCAGGATATATACATGAAAAATGTAAAATATGATATGGAAGAAAACCAAGTCATTGCTCTCTCAGCCAAAGCTTGTTATACAAAGCTTTCAACTGACGAAATAAAGTATATAGAAAACAAGCTTAAGTCTTATCAAGTTTGGCATAGTTATGAAATGTATATCTTAGTGAACACACTAGAAGAAATTAATCCTGACTTAGTCTATCATCTGATTGAAAGAATTCTATCACAAAACAGTCAGTATTTAAAAGAAATCACAGAATTTAGAAATTTATTAATTAGATTAATCATCCGTACTATTCTTTCCATGATTAGAAGAGAGCAAAAGAAATTTTCAGAGAAGTTAATAGAGGAATTAGATAAATTAACACTTGTTTTTGATACCTATGTAAGAATATCTTCTATTTTTGTAAAGGGATGTTGGATTTATAAATTTGAAGATAAAAATATGGGAACAAAACTTGTTAGTAGGTCTTTAAAGATATTATCAGAAATAAATGCTTTAGAACTTCGGGGCATTTTTAAACATAATTTTGAGAAAATAAAAGGATAGACTTATCGTAAAGGATATATGTCTCACCACATTCATAGTTAAAAATAGCAGTTACTGGCGCAATCGATCCAGTAACTTTTTTCATTTAAATTTTATTTTTAAAGTCTATAAAAGAGAAAACATAGCTAATATGAGTTCGATTTCTTGAACTATTTCTTATAAATTAAATCTGGGACTCAATGGATGAAGGTGCTTAATAGCTCCTTGACGCCAGTCGAAATGTATTGTGTAGACAATTACAGCGAAAAAGAGATTGATTTAATTTTTTTCTTATTATAATATAATGATATAAGGAATGATAAAAAAGAAAGGACAATTCTAGAAGGGTAAAGTAGTTCTAGTGGTGTTGCCCATAATAGAAGGAGGAGGAGAAAAAATGAAAAAATATCAAATATTACACAAAGTACTGTCTTTGAGAAGGCTTATGATGTTATCTGTCACGTTAATATTATTTATACTGTTAAATATAATACCTGTACGGGTTCTTGCAACAAATGGTGGACTAGTCACAACTGCAGATAAAACTTATGCTTTTGACTACAAAACCCACATTCCTTGGGTCGGGGCTGCCAATAGCTTGTTTAAAGCTTCATTTAATATCCCCTCACCAGGTACAAGTACGATTGATGGCGACCGTTATCAGGGGACACTTACATTTACGAAATTGCCTAACAGTGATTACCGACTGGTAAAGGTGATTCCATACATGGATTCTCCTACTTTTACTATTACGAATTCTGGTGGATCTACAGCTGCAACTGGCTCTTATAACTGGAATGAAGCTCTCCAAGCATGGACTCTTCCTAACCCACTGATAGACAATACGGCAACTAATGTTGATACGAGCCAAGCATTGAATGGCAGTGAGGGGATTAAAATCTACATGGCAGGACCTTACACGAGTTTTATGCCATTAAGTATGCTTAAAAATGATCCCACATTGCTTGAAACAAGACCGGTGTTTTTAGTGGGAGATGTTGCTGCGCTTGCCCCTAATCTTGCGCAAAATATCCCTTTCACCTTATATCAAGAAAGAGCTTATGATGGTGATCCGAATAAATGGCATGCTTTCAACTTTAATGTCCCCGCCTTAGTGCAATACGAATATGATGGACAGGTTACGGGGACTAATCCTAATGATCAACTTGATTTAATCCCAGGAGAACTTGCTCATTTTGAATCTGAGGTAAATTTATCTTCAGCGCAGAGAATAACAGTTGATATGATATGACAAGTAAGTACAGATAAAGGTTTGTCCTTTAATGATATTTCTGAAAGCCTGACGAACTCAGCTGGTGATAAAACAATTCGTAAAACATTCGACTTTACTTCCGATATTTCAAATGAAGGTAATTTATACCGTTTAAAAATTACACCGCTAGATTCAATAAATAATGAACCTATTTACACTGAACCTGCTGTTTTAACATTCAAATCTGAGAGTTTAAGCTTTAATATTGCTTATGTTCTCAATGGTGGAACAAACCATCCTGCGAATCCTTTAACATATAGTTATGGTCAAGGAATAAGTCGTTTTGAAGCACCACAACGCGAAGGTTACACTTTCACAGGTTGGACAGATGGAGATGGTAACAGTATAACCAATATTCCTACCGATGCACAAGGCGACAAAACACTCCATGCAAATTGGAAAACAAATACTTATAAAATAAACTATGTTTTAAATGGTGGAGAAAATTCGCAGCAAAATCCAGATTCTTATATTTATGGACGAGGAGTAAACCATTTTGAACAAGCAACGAAGCAAGGCTATACTTTTACGGGCTGGACAGATCAAAAAGGTAAAAAAATAGAAGGCATATCAGCGCAAGAACAAGGTGATAAGATTCTCTATGCCAGTTGGGAAAAAGTTCCAGTAGCGTCAAATGAAAATGAAGAACCGAAAAATGAAGAAGTAGCAAAAAAACAGGAAGATACTAATGCTAACATAAAAATAGAGAAGAGCACAGCATCACTGAGTACTAAGAAAACTCAAGATACTACTAGGTCGCTTGGATCTAGAAAAAAACTTCCGCTGACAGGTGAAAATGCAAAACCATATCTTTATGTCTTAGGGGGAAGCATTCTCGTCGCCCTTTCCTTATTGGGGGTAAAAAAATACTTAACAAAAAGGTAAAATGAAATAAGAAAAAAGACTAGCTCTCGGCTAGTCTTTTTTGTCTGGCTTCTTTCAAAAAGCATCTAACTTGGTAAATTTTTTATTTTTGAGTTGGTAGACAACATCAGAGTTTTGAGCTACCTCTGTTTCATGAGTCACGATAATTACAAGTTTATGATCTTCATGCGCTATTTTTTTGAAAAGCTCGACAATTTGGCGCGTCGTATTTTCATCAAGATTTCCTGTAGGCTCATCCGCAATGATGATATCATGATTTAAAACAAGGGCGCGTGCGATAGCCACACGTTGCTGCTGTCCTCCTGAAAGTTTACTTACAGGCTTGTATATTAAGTCCTCTGTCAAACCAACTTTTTCCAAGCTATCAATAATTGACTGCTTCTCATCGTCAAAGGAGACTTTTGAGATCCTGAGCGCTGTTTTTACATTTTCAAAAGCTGACATATAGGTTAATAAATTATAAGCTTGAAAAATGGTAGAAACGATGTTCTTACGATAATTGGTGAACTGATTTGCTTTTATCTCGTCTCCATTAAGTTTAATCTGTCCAGACTTGGGCATATCTAAACCTGCTAGAAGAGAGAGTAGTGTTGTTTTTCCACTTCCAGATTGGCCGAGAATACTGTACATAATTCCTGCTTCAAAAGTTTCTGTGACATCTTGAAAGAGGTAATCTTCAGGATGGTTATAGTAGTAAGTCAAATTTTCAATGTTTAATACTGTCATAATGTCCTCCTTCTTTAATTTGTCAGCACTTGTTTAGGGTTTAAGCGTAAAATACCAATTGCTGCTAAACCAACGGCCACAAGCGTAATCAAGAGTGCAAGAGCTGCTAAAATCGCGATTTGTTGAGGATTTGTTTTAATTTCGAGCTCATTTATGGCCTTGAGCTGTTCATTATTTTGTCCCATACCAATCGCCGTACGCATTCCGCCAGGTTGAGCATTAGGATCTCCTTTTTCAGCCTGAGGTCCATCTTCTTGTCTTTGAGTACCATTTATTTGGGTAGGTTGATTGGTTTGACTGGTTTGAGTTTCTTGATTAAGTAACTGTTGGCCGACGGCATTGCCCACAAAGTTACCAGTAGCTGAGGCTATACCGATAGAAACGACCATTATCATAAATAGTTCGGTAAAGAATTGCGCCACAATTTTTCCTTTTGACTCGCCTAAGCTCATCAAGACACCAATTTCAAAGCGACGTTCTCGCACCATGAGCATGACGATAAGCGCAAGGATGATGGCACCTGCAAGTGTCACAAGGATAACAATATTTTTAGAAAAACTGCTGATATTGTTCAGAGGTTGTAGCATTTGTTGGTAAATAGCATCATTAGACTGTACTTCAAATTTATCTGTATCGATAAGCTTGGTAGCTTCTTTGACAAACTTCTCTGAATCTTCTGGGTTTTCCAGATTAAAGATTGCACTTCCAAGCGTTCCTGTTTTACCATCGATTTGGTTTGGTACACTCAAAGCAGTGTATATCTGATTGGCTGGGTTCATAAAGCTAAAGTCTGCGGCCAAATCATTTTCTGTTGAACCTGATTTGTAAAGTCCTACAACAGTCATTTTGTAAGTTTTATCATTACTATCTTTGAGGGTAAATGTTGAGTTTACTTTGAGGTTGTTCTGTTTAGCCAAGCTCTCTTCAATGACAACATTATTCGTTCCTTCATCAGAGGACTGAATTGCGCGTCCAGAGGTTATTTTATTTGTCCCACCCGAAAACTCTGAAGAGGCGAGCAAGTCGTTTGTACCAACGATTTTGAAATCACCGGGAGTACTTCCGCTCATTTCCGGCCCTGCCATAAAGACAGCTCCTTGTTTATCATTATTTTCTGAGGTGTCAGATTGACTGATTGCTTCGATATTGCTTTCGGCATTTGCTGTAGCTTGTTTTGTATACGAGTAGGATTTTACTCCAGAAAGTTTCGCTATTTTTTCAGCATCTGCTTGAGTAATGTCAGGCATATCGGACTTGTTCGTTTTCTCTGTTGAATCATTCTTAGAAAAATTTTCCATCATTGCAGAACGATTAATGGAGAGTGTAACAGTCGCTCCGGCACTCTTCTTCGCATTTTCGATGGAACGGTTAGAAGCTGTATGAATAACCAAACCCGAAAGAACAAAAATAAGTATAGTTGAAAAGGCCACAATAAGTAGAAGGGTTCGTGATAGTTTGGCTTTAGTAAAAAGCCAGGCGCGTCTTATAAAATCCAAATGAGATTCTCCTTTGTCTAAATTAATAAAACAAATTGTATGCTTATTTACTTAAAAATTAGTTAAACGATACATAAGCGAAACTTAAGAAACATTTTATTGTAAAAAAGAGATGCGTTAGTAACTTTGAGTAGAGAGTTTAAGTCAATATTCTTGAAATTAATTAGAAAATAGAGTATTATTGACCAGTCAATGATTGATTAGTCAATTATTGTGGAAAAGAATAAAAGTCACAGAAAGAGGATGGACATTTGATTATTGTTAATGCTAAATTTTTTATCAAAGACGAAAAAAGAGAAGAATTTTTAAGAGATACAGAGGAACTGATTGCTTCTTCCAGACAAGAAGAAGGATGTTTAGCTTACGATTTATACGAAGCAGTGCTTTCAACAAATGAGTTTGTGATGATTGAAAACTGGGCTTCCTTAGAAACAATCGAAAAACACAACACCAATCCTTTGCTGCTAGCTTTCGCGCAAAATATCAGTAAGTATAGTGTTAAAAAGCCGGAATTGCAAATTGTAGAGAAGGGGGTAAAATAAGCTTATGTCAGTCATAACAACTATTTTAGGAGTCTTGGTCGCCATAGAATTCTTTTATATTACCTATTTAGAAACGGTAAAAACGACTTCTGATGCAACAGCTAGAGTGTTCAAAAATGACCAGCGAGGATTTACAAAACAAAAACGTCCAAGTACTGTTTAAAAATCAAGGCGTATACAACGGGTTGATTGGTATTGGGATACTTTATGCACTGTTTGTTTCTGCCGCACGCATTGAATTATTGAGTGTCTTCTTGGTATATATTATTTTAGTTGCGCTGTATGGGAGCCTCACGAGCGATCGCTTCATTATTTTTAAACAAGGTGGTTTAGCCATCTTAACTTTACTCAGTATTATTTTCTTATAAATAGATAAAGTAATTCAATACTGAACAATAGTCTTTATAAGAATTTCTAAGCTTTATAAGAAGGTATAAGTGAGCCCAAACTGGAAAGGAAAGAAAAAAAAGACGAAAAAAATATTAATCATAGAAACAAATATGCCCAAATATGATAAGACAAATAGAGCTACAGGGCTCTGGTTGGGCGAGACAACTCATTTTTATGATGAAATAATCTCTGCAGGTTATGAAGTTGACTTTGCAAGTCCAAAAGGTGGCTATGTTCCCCTTGATCCTGAAAGTTTTAAATATGCGAACGAAATCGATTGGAAATGGTATACAGAAAGAAGTTTTAGGGAAGCTGCTCTTTCCAACACGAAAAAAATAACGGATTTAAATCCTCAGGATTATGGTGCTATATATTTTACAGGTGGCCATGGTGTACTGTGGGATTATCCGGAAGATAAAGAGTTGATGAAAGTTGCTGAAGCAATTTATTATGCGGGCGGATTTATAACGTCTGTTTGTCATGGTGCAGCTGGTCTTTTGAACTTGAAAGATGAAGAGGGGCAATACCTTATAAAAGATAAAGTCGTTACCGGATTTACAAACGAAGAAGAAGAGCTTAATGGAACAACAACTGCTGTTCCGTTCTTAACCGAAACCGAGTTAAATCAACGTGGAGCGCGATACAAAAAAGCCGCAGCTTTCAAAGAGTATGCTATTAGAGATGGGCGAATAATTACTGGACAAAATCCTCAATCTCCCCAAAAAGTCGCTGAATTACTTGTAGCTGAGTTACGTAAATTAAACCACTAAAAAAAGAAGGGTCTACCTTCTTTTTTAGTTTGAAAAATAAGAGTGTTATGGTTCTCGTTTCATATTTTTCATGATGTTATTAAGTTGAGAGAGTTGCATAATCAAACTATTATAATTAATTTCATCAGATTGTCCTGCAAGTTCTTGTCCAACTTGTAGGGAAATAGCAGGAAGCATTTTTTTGAGTTTTTTTCCATCTTCACTTAAAAATAGTTTGACAATACGCTCATCCGAACGCGAACGTTTTCGAACAAGATATCCTTTTTGTTCCAGTTTCTTTAATAAAGGACTTAAGGTACCAGAATCTAAGTATAATTCTTCCCCCAACTCATTCACGGTCATGTCATCTTCTAATGCCAGCAAAGCAATAAAGCTTGTGTATGTTAAGTCATACTTTTTTAAATACGGCTTGTACTGTTTGATAATTTCTTTAGAAGCAATGTATAGTTGAAAACAAAGTTCCTTGTTTAAAATCGAATTACTCATGGTGTCCTCCCAAATATTTTTATTATAACTGATTTCATATATTTGTCAAATTCAATTATATTTAGTAAAATTAAATTGTGCACAATTAAAAATAAAAAGAGGTAAGGTAATGCAAAAAATATTTTCAACAAAAATGATAAATACAGGTGGCCGTAATGGTGAAGTCCACTCTCCCGATAATAGCTTTAAATTAGACATCGCAGCGCCAGGAAGTAAAGCTGTGGATGCGACAAATCCAGAACAGTTATTCGCAGCGGGGTATAGCGCTTGTTTTAATAGTGCTTTAGACTATGTCAAAAAATCAAGAAATGTTGATGGAGAATCAACTATAGAAGTAACTGTATCTCTCTATAACTTAAGTCAAGGCGCAGTACCTGACGTTGTTTTAGGTGTTGATATCGTAGGACATATAGACGGTGTGAGCTTTGAGGAAGCAAAAGAATTGTTAGAAATGGCCCATGAAACCTGTCCTTATTCTCGTGCGACAAAAGGTAATATTGAAGTTACGATTGATATTTTTTAAAACTGAGAAATACTGGTAGAATAAGTATCAGGGAATAATATAAATAGAGATAGAGATAGCTACGAGCTATCTCTATTTGTTTAGACAATAACATAAAATATTATCCAATTATAAATTGTGCATAATAGACAAATAGTGTATAATTGTCTGATATATATATTCTAGGAGGAATTATTTTATGATTAAACTCATAGGTGTCTTGATTGTCTTGATTGGTTTTGTTTTCAAGATAGAGACCTTATTTGTTGTTGTTGTTGCTGGGATTTCTACAGGTCTGGTTGCAGGTTTGAGTATTCAGGAGATTCTAACTATTTTAGGTCAATCTTTTGTCGATAACCGTATGGTTTCGCTTTTTGTTTTGACTCTTCCAGTTATCGGTGTTTTGGAACGTAATGGACTTCGCCAACGTGCAGTAGATCTTATTGGCCGTATCCAGTCACTTACAACAGGTCGTATTGCCCTTGTTTATGTTTTTATTCGTTTTATTGCAGGCGCAATGTCTATTCGTATTAGTGGGCATCCACAGTTTGTTCGACCACTCATTCAGCCGATGGCCAAAGCTGCCGCAGTGAGTAAATTTGGTGATGTGGAGTCTGAAGACGATGATATTAAGGCAATTTCTGCCGCAGCAGAAAACTATGGTAACTTCTTTGGGCAAAATCTCTTTGCAGGGAGCGCCGGTGTTCTCTTGATTACTTCAACCATGTCAAGTTTTAACTATGATGTTTCAGCCGTAGACGTAGCAGTTGCCAGTATTATCATGGCTGTCCTTGCCTTTCTAGTGACAGCTATCCAGTTTATACTGTATGACAGAAAACTTCTTCGAAAATTTGGAAAGAAAGAGGTAAAATAAACCATGCAAGCTTTTATTGACGTTTCATTAAATATTTTTTATGTCCTTATGGGTTTACTCATGATTTATATGGCCTATAAAGCTTTAACTACAATACAAGGAAGCAAACGTTTCGGAACGGCTCTTTTTTGGATTTTAATTGCTATACCATTTATTTTTGGTGCACTTATCCCAGCCTGGCTTGTAGGACTCTTTATTGTTTTAAGCAGTTTGCTTACACTAACTAAGCAAGTGACCTTTGGGAAATATAAAGCTTTGGACGACAGCTTTGGCGAAAAACAGTCTAAAGTCTTGAAGAATAAAATCTTTATTCCTTCCTTTATTCTGGCATTTGTAGCTGTTGGCATTGCGATGGCTTTAGGTAAATTTACCAATGCTTCACTCTTTGCTATCGGTGTAGCTTCGGTTGTTGCCTTAGTGTTTGCATTGTTAATGACAAAAGCAAAAGTGACAGAATCCGTGGAGGATGGCGCACGCCTCTTTGATTCGATGGGGCCGGTTGCGATTTTACCACAATTGTTGGTTGCCTTAGGTGCACTCTTTACAACCGCAGGTGTTGGTGAAGTTATCTCGCAAGGGATTACAGGTATTGTCCCTGCGGATAACCGCTTGCTCGGCGTAGTAGCTTATGTTCTTGGCATGGTGATTTTCACGATGATCATGGGGAATGCTTTTGCGGCTTTCTCTGTCATCACAGCGGGTATTGGGATTCCGTTTGTCCTTGCCCAAGGAGCAAATCCCGTAATTGCTGGGGCATTAGCACTGACTGCAGGATATTGTGGTACTTTACTAACCCCAATGGCAGCCAACTTTAATATCGTGCCCGCTGCCCTGCTTGAGATGAAAGATGAGAATAAAGTGATCAAGGTACAAGCGCCAGTTTCACTTACGCTTATCGTTCTGCACATTCTCGTAATGTACTTTATCGCATTTTAAAAAGGAGATTATTCTATTATGAAAATTTTGTTAACAGGTTTTGATCCATTTGGTGGTGAAGCACTCAATCCAGCTGAAGAAGCTGTGAAACGTGTTGCATCAGAAATCAACGGTGCTGAGATTATTAAGTTGATTATTCCGACTGTGCGTTATAAATCACTCGAAAAAATTGAAGAAGCTATTGAAAAACATCATCCAGATGTGGTTGTAAATATTGGCCAAGCTGGTGGACGCTTTGCGATTACGCCAGAACGTGTCGCCATTAATGTGGATGATTTCAGAATTCCAGATAATGAAGGCAATCAGCCTGTCGATGAGCCTGTAAAAGAAGATGGTGCTCCAGCATATTTCTCTACATTGCCAGTTAAAGCAATTGTTAGCGAATTAAATAAAGCTGGCATTCCTGGAACCTTGTCTAACACAGCCGGTACCTTTGTATGCAACCATGTTTTCTATGGTGTGCGTTACCTCTTAGAGAAAAAATATCCCGAAGTTAAAGCTGGTTTCATTCATATTCCTTATGCTACATCACAAGTCATTGATAAAAAAGATACACCTTATATGTCATTGGACGAGATTGTTAAAGGGATTGAAGTTGCCTTAGAAGCATGCACGCACTATTCTGAAGATTTACGTGTTATTGGTGGGGAAATATGTTAAGGAAAGTTTTTGTATACGGTAGCTTACGTACAGACATGTTTAACTATGAAAAATATTTAAAAGGTGAGGTTCTGGAAAGTACACCAGCAAAAATTAAGGGCAATCTCTTCCATATTGAAAATAAGGGTTATCCCGCAATCTTTGACGGTGATTCAGAAATAATAGGAGAAGTTTTTACCTTTTATGACTTCTCAAAAAGTATTGGAACGCTCGATGGTATGGAAAACTTTAACCCAGAAAGTCCAGAAAACAGTGAGTACCTCCGTCGAAGTACCACAGCCTCTCTCAGTAACGGTCAAACGGAAGAAGTTTACTATTATCACTATAATCCAAATGCAAGTCTTAATTCCAATGATCAGTTAGTACCTGTTGACTCAGGAGACTGGTTGGAATATATGTTGCAGACGGTTGAATAAAAACAAGAAGTCGTTGGACTTCTTGTTTTTTCTATGAAAGAAGCGTTACTCAAAAGAGAGTGAGCGATAATTTGGAGTACAAACACTCTTATTAATAAAAGTGAAAGAAAATGGAAATAATCTAATACATGTGCTATACTTCCTTTGGAAGCGTATATTTTTGATTTGTTACAAAGTAAAATTCAGAAGTAACTCTTGGAGAAGATATACTCTCACTTTACTAAAAGAAATAGACAGAGAAGTTTGCTTTATCTTTATCCTCAAAAATAAAACACACAATAAAAACCCTGACACAATAAAAAGTGCCAAGGTTTTTTTATGAAACATAATTGAAAGCGTTTACAATCTAAATATACAATATTAATTATCTTATAAGGAGTTGTAATGAAAGAAAAAACTAGTCTTAAAGTGCGGGTTCAGAAACTTGGAACAGCACTCTCAAATATGGTTATGCCTAACATTCCAATCTTAATTGCTTGGGGTGTTCTCACGATGTTCTTTATCCCAGATGGTTTCACACCAAACAGTACTTTTGCTGCTATGGTTGGCCCAATGCTTGTCTTTCTTATTCCAGTCATGATTGGTTATACAGGCGGTAAGAATATCTATGATCACCGCGGAGGTGTTGTTGGTGCAATTGCCACATTTGGTTCGATTGTTGCCACAGCAACAACTACGATGGGCGGTCTTAATGAAAACGGCAATGTTCCGATGATTTTAGGTGCTATGATTTTAGGTCCTCTTGGAGCTTGGCTGATTAAAAAATTCGACCAAGTCGTGCAACCTCATATCAAAGCAGGGCTTGAGATGTTGATTAACAATTTTTCAGCCGGTCTTGTCGGTTTTGGTATTTCATTATTTGCTGTAAAAGTAGTTGGTCCATTAGTTGCAGCTTTAACAGATATTATGGGGCAAGGAGTTGATTTCCTTGTTTCCAACCACCTTATTCCTTTAGCAAATGTCTTTATTGAACCTGCTAAAATTCTATTTTTAAATAATGCCATTAACCAAGGTATTTTGACGCCTTTGGGTATCCAACAAGCCAGTGAACAAGGAAAGTCACTATTGTTTTTACTCGAAGCAAACCCTGGACCAGGTCTTGGTATTTTGATTGCCTTTTGGCTCTTTGGTAAAGGTTCAGCAAAAGCTACAGCACCAGGTGCGATAATTATTCAATTTATTGGTGGTATTCACGAAATTTATTTCCCATACGTGATGATGAAACCAGCTCTGTTTTTCGCAGTAATTGCTGGTGGTGTATCAGGTACTTTGACAAACAATTTCTTGGGGGCAGGCCTTCAAGCACCAGCATCTCCAGGTTCAATTATTGCCATCACAGGAATGGCTTCTGGTAAGGCTGCAGGAGGCTTGGGAAATATTCTTAGTGTTTGGGTCGGTATTCTTGTAGCTGCCGGTGTTTCCTTCCTTGTTGCGTCCTTCATTTTGAAACGTGACAAGTCAATGGTTGATGATTCAGCACTTGAAGAAGCACAAGCCAATCTTTCGGAAGCGAAGGCTGTTGCCAAAGGGCAAGTTGCTCCATCTCACGAAGCAGTTGATTTTTCAGCGGTTAAACATATCATTTTTGCTTGTGATGCGGGTATGGGTTCATCTGCGATGGGTGCATCCATCCTAAGAAACAAGGTAAATAAAGCTGGTTTGCCACAAGATGTTACAAATATTGCTATTGCTAATCTGAAAGCAGGGCCAGATACTATCGTTGTCACACAAGAAGAATTAGCTGCTCGTGCGGCGACAATGTCACCAGATGCAATTCGATATTCTGTTTCCAACTTTTTAAATTCACCAAAATACGATGAGATTATTTCCCAATTGTCTCAAACACAGGCTTCAGAGCCATCTAAAAGTGAACCGGTAACCTTAACGAACAGTCCAACAGTAGAAGAAGAAATAGATTTGAATCAAATCGATGAGGTTGTCTTTGCTCATGATGGTGAGCATATCGGATCCGCAACGATGGGTAAAGAAACATTAGGTGCCATCTTTAAGATGAATGGCATTCAGCTTCCGATTTCAGATGTAGAGTTTTTAGGTTTAGCAGCTTTCAATGCAACAAACATCATGATTGTAACTACAGAAGAGTTTACCCATCGTGCTAAAAGAGTTGCGCCTAATGCTCAATATCTAGAAGTTGAAAGTCTGATTACAACACCAAGATATGATCAACTTGTCGCACGTTTGAACAAGTTATAAACCAAAAGTAAAGGGGGAAACCTCGTGTTAGTAACACAACGTGAACAACAAATCATCCAAGAATTTTTAGTGAAGAAAACCCTGACCGTTGCAGATATGATGGAAGCGACTGGAGCCAGCAGAAGAACAATTTATCGGGATTTAGATAAATTTCAACTGACTTTGCCTAATATGGGTATTTATTTACGTACTTCAACAGAAGGCTATTATTTAGAAGGAGATCTTGCCCGGTTAGAGCAACTTCAGGAGCTCAAGGAGTTTTCGCCTCAAGAAAGACAAAAAGCTGAGATTGTTCTTTTAGTCACGAAGCATCATTCTCTTGAAGAATTAGCAGAACGTTTTGCAGTAAGTTTGCCCACTGTTATTTCGGATTTGAAACATTTAGATAAAATTTGTGAAGAAAATGAACTCTTTTTACATCAAGATGACGAAATTTGGATTACTGGAAAAGAAGAAAAAATTCGTTCGGTCTTGGTTTCGATATTAAATGACTCGATGAGTATCAGTGAAGCATTGAATGGCGATTTTGCGGAAGGTAAAATTTCTTCATTTTTGGAAACACAGTTTTTAGAGACAGCAAAAGCAATCTTTGAAAAAAATGTCGAGATAAAAGCGGTCGATAAAAGTAAGGTTTTGATGCAATTTTTCCTTGGCATAACACTGCTAAGGATTAACCAAGGAAAGACAATTTCATCTGGACTTTGGCGTAAACCAAGTAAAGAAGCAATTGCCTTTGTAAGGGAAATTATCCAAGAGCTAGGGGGAACATCTTTTAGTCTCACAGAGATTGTATATCTAGCCAGTATTTATGATGTACTTTACTTTGGTTTTGGTCGTGAAGTTCTTTTTATGGAAAAATTTGACAGTCAGTTTTCGTATAAAGTACGCCAACTGATCAGTGAAGTTTCACAAAAAATGGATATTGCTTTTATCAAAGACGATAAACTCTATGGCCTTCTTTATGCTCATCTAAAAGAAACAGAAATTTTACCGGATCTTTCCTCCGAAAAAGAAAATAAGTTTATCAAAAAGATTGAAGCGGACAACAAAAAAGTTTTTAAAGTGGTGCAGGATGTTCTGCCGAAAATATTTTCACGGAAATTCTCCAGCACAGATACAGCTTTTGTAACTTTGCATTTCGTAGCGACTCTTGAAAGAAGTGATTTGGTTCTTCCCTTAACAGCGGCTATTGTGACAAGTCGGGGGCGAATCTCTTGTGAATTTTTGATCAGTCACTTAAAGAAAAATTTCCCCTTTTTGAAGCGTATCGATATTATCCAATTGTCTGAAATACCGGATCTGGAGCACTATGATGTAGTATTTACAACAGAAAAAGAGTTGGATTATATTTATGTGAGTCGTATATTGGATCAGAAAAATACGGATGATATTCGTCACCAATTGCGTGTGATTCAACAAGAGGCAAGGAAAGAAAATAGAGAAGAAGAGCCTCGACATACAGTAGATCTAAGCAGGTTATTCAGTATAAGTAATACTATATTAGAAGAATTTTCTCTGGAAACTTTAGAAAACCCACCCCATTTGCAAGCTGTTATTGAACTTATTGTACAGCGCTTGGGTTTTTCAGAAAAAGAAGGATTGGCTCGGCTCTTGTTAGAACGTTTTGAGGCGACACATTTGGCCATTCCGGATACAAATATTGCACTGCTTCATGGTCTCCATGGAACAGTGCCGTATCCGCTTTTCAAAATATATGATCTAGAGGAGCGCATAGAAGTAATTGCCATGAACCAAGAAAAGATAAGCGTTAATCGTGTTCTCTTGTTATTAGCACCTCCAGAAGTTGACCATTATACGACATATCTCTTGGGAAGAATATCGAGCTCAATCATCGAAAATAAACTGTATACGAAAATTTATGATTCCGGTAATCAAGAAGTTGTTGAAGAGCTCTTAAAAACGATTATGACTGAATCAATCCAAAAATATGGAGAATAAAATGAGAATTCAAAGAAATCTGATAAAACTAAATAAACATTTTGAAACAAAAGAAGAAGCGATTGAATATTGTGGTTCCTTACTTCATGATGCAGGCTGTGTGACCGCAGCCTATATTCCAGCTATGGTTCAACGCAACGAGGAACTTTCTGTATATATGGGGAATTTTATCGCCATCCCTCACGGCACAGATGAAGCAAAAAAAGAAGTTAAAAAAACCGGCATATGTATTGTGCAAGTTCCTCGGGGCATAAACTTTGGTGATGCTGAAGAACGCAAAGTGGCGACTGTTTTATTTGGAATAGCAGGTGTGGGAGACGATCATTTGGAGCTTATCCAAAAAATCTCGCTTTTCTGCGCTGATGTCGATAATGTCGTTAAAATCGCAGATGCACAAACTGTTGATGAAATCGCAGCATACTTTGAAAACTAGACAATCTCAAAAATCTTGGCACAGTAAAAAGTGCCAAGATTTTTATTTAGTAGCGTAAAGAAAACGATTACAATGAAGGAGTAAAAAGAAGAAATGAAGGTAAATACAAATGAAAAAAGCAGTACATTTTGGCGCAGGAAATATCGGACGTGGTTTCATCGGAGAAATCTTATATAAGAACGGTTTTGAAATTGCCTTTGTCGATGTTAATGAAAAAATCATCAACGCTTTAAATGAGGAAGGGAAATATACGATTGAGCTGGCAGATCAATCGCATGAAAAAATTCAAGTCCATAGCGTTTCGGGCATTAACAATGCGCAGAATCCTGAAGCAGTAGTTGAGGCTATCGCAGAGGCTGATATCGTTACTACAGCAATTGGACCCAACATCCTTCCTTTTATTGCGGAACTGATTGCCAAAGGCATTCAAAAGCGTAAAGCCCAAGGAAATCAAAAACGATTAGACATCCTTGCCTGTGAAAACATGATTGGGGGTTCCGAATTTCTTTTTGATAAGGTCAAAGAATATTTAACTCCAGCTGATTTAGAATTTGTAGATTTGAAGATTGGCTTTCCCAATGCGGCAGTCGACCGTATCGTGCCCAATCAATCGCATGAAGATCCGCTCTATGTTGTCGTTGAACCCTTCCGTGAGTGGGTTGTGGATGAAAGTCAACTGAAGAACAGTGAAGTAAAACTTGAAGGTGTTCATTATGCCAGAGATTTGGAACCTTATATTGAACGTAAACTCTTCTCTGTTAACAGTGGTCATGCGACAGTGGCTTATACAGGCGCATATTATGGTTACCAAACTATTTTAGAAGCCTTGCAAAATAATGAAGTATTGGCCTCACTTAAAGACGTCCAAGCTGAAACACGCCAGTTGCTCTTAGCCAAATGGGACTTTACTGAGGAAGAGTTGAAAGCTTATCATGAAACGATTATTGAGCGCTTCTCAAACACAGAGATAGTGGATGAGATAAGCCGTGTAGCACGAACTCCGATGCGTAAGCTAGGCTACGATGAACGCTTTATCCGCCCAATCCGTGAACTTTCTGAATGCGGTTTATCTTATCGAAGCCATTTGGCAGTTGTGGGGAAAATATTTGCCTACAAAGACGAAAACGATAAAGAAGCTGTGGCTTTGCAAGAAGCATTAAAAGAAAAAGGGCTTAACGCAGTCATTCGTGAAGTCATTAGTCTTACAGATGAGAGCTTGATTATGGAGATTGAGGCTAGTGCGAAAAAATATATGAAGTGAATTTCCATTGAAAAAAGTTACGTTTTGATGAGGCTTTTAACTTATTTAGAAGACTAAAATGGTGAAAGAAAGGACTTTTCTGATATAATAAAACTATGAAGAAAAAAGTAATCGCTATCATCATCGCCCTTTTAGTTGGTGCAGTTGGGCTCTTCCTTTGGCAAACGAAGGTCTTTGCTCCAAAAACGGCAAAAGAAGAAGTAAAACAAGAGGAAAAATCAGGTCCTGTACGCTCAGAACTTACAGGCCTTGAAACGACAGCTGATAAGGCAAAACGCCCGGTAACTGCCGTGATGGTGGAAAATTCACCAGAAGCGCGACCGCAATCCGGTCTTAAAGATGCGGGAGTGGTTTTTGAAGCTGTCGCTGAAGGAGGCATCACACGCTTCGTAGCCCTTTATCAGGAAGCACAGCCTGATTTGATTGGCCCTGTGCGTTCTATTCGTCCTTACTTTGTGGAGTGGGCAGCTGGTTTTGATGCTGGCTTAGCTCACGTGGGTGGCTCAGAGTTAGCTTTGAACATGGTTAAGTCGGGTGATTATGTCGCAGACTTAGATCAATTTAAAGCACCTGAGGGTATCTTCTGGCGTTCTGAGGACCGCGTGGCACCACATAATATGTATACGAAAATGAGCGGTTTGGACAAGTATATGACCAAGCTGGATAAGAAGAAATCTGATTTCCAAAGCTGGGACAGACAAGCACTCAAGTCAGATAAAACAGAAAGTGACCTGCCAGCTGCTCAAGCTATCAGCCTTCCAGTCTCTACCGGTATTTTTGAAGTCAGCTATCATTACGATACAGCCAGCAAGACCTATCAACGTTTCCAAGGTGGTGAAGCACATCAAGACCGAGAAAAGGGTCAAATTTCACCAGATGTAGTTATTGCAATCATGGTCAATCAAAAACTATCCGCAGACGGTAATCACATGGACATCGAAACGACCGGCACGGGCAAGGCGTATATTTTCCAAAACGGCAAAGTCCAGGAAGGAAATTGGGCCAAACCAAATGCACAAATAAATATCAGCTTCACCGACGATCAAGGAAACAAAATCCCGCTCAAGTCAGGTCAAACTTGGATAACGGCAGTTGATAATAGTCGTGAAGTTGTTTGGGAGTAGTATATGCTTAAAAAGAACAGTGAATCTCGCTGTTCTTTTTTATTTGAAGTCCTGCATGTTATAATGGTGAGAGAATAATTTGATGGAGAAACACAAAAGGATATAGGTTTTATACATGAAGCAAGTTTTTATTTTTTCGGATAACCAAAAGGACAGTATTTTTTGCTATGAACACGATCCAGTTATCTTAGTTACAATGAATCGCGAAGATTTCCCTTATCTTAAGGAGCAAGAATTTTCTAAGTTTCCTGCTGTTTATGTGTTAATCGGGCAGAATAAAAGATACGTTGGACAAACAGCGGGTCAAACTATAACTCAGCGTCTATCTCAACATATATCTGATGAAGCAAAAAATTGGGCAGAATCTGTGGTCTTTTTTTCAAGAAAAGATGGAAAGATGTCTAAAACGGAAACAGAGTATCTTGAGCATAAGCTTATTCAAGACTTTAAAACAAAATCTGATTTTGAGTTGACAAATTTGAATAATGGGAATACGTCTTATATAGGAAAACTTCAAAAGCTCCAAGCAGAAGCGTTATATGAAACAGTTTTTGAAATAAATGAAGATATTGCAAGTTTAAACTTCTTTGGAGAGGAATCACCTTCTTATGAATTAAAGCATAAAGAGGTCAAAACAGACAAGTTTGTGATTTCTTACGATAAACAAAAAATAACGTCAAATTCAGCAAGGAAGTTATTTGTAGAGTTTGTGAGAAATCTGTTGAAGGATAACAAATATTCAGAAAAAATAAAGTCATTAATTGTGGATGACCGTCCAAGTCATGCCTTTATTTTAGGAACAAAACGTTCAACTTATGGTGGACGTCCAAGCTCTGTTCAAGTTTCAGAGAATATTTGGCTTTATACCAATTTGTCACGTAAGGATACTCGGCGAAAGTTGGAGAAATTGGCTGCTGATCTCAGTGTTAAAGTGGAATTAATTTGGGAGTAGTATAACAATTATTAATATTTAAATAAAAAGATATAAAAGAGTGTCTACAAACGTAACACTCTTTTATGCTGGACTAATGTCAAATATTTAGACACAAAATGAGCTATATTTTCTTAAAATAGTT
>ERZ773186.160-NODE-160-length-67718-cov-37.849223_pt1 | contig 67718 bp, 79 predicted proteins | sample MGYA00581000_ERZ773186 | MGnify/ENA primary metagenome ERZ773186 (study PRJEB29015, sample SAMEA2737752) | human gut metagenome | biome: human gut; feature: human-associated habitat; material: faeces | place: China | collected 2012 ...
AGCCAGAGGTTAGCTTCGATGATTTCGAGAAACTCGATATCCGCGTAGGTCACATCTTGAATTGCGAGAAGGTGAAGAAGTCTAAGAAGCTTCTGAAATTCACTATCGATGATGGTTCTGGCGTAGAGCGCACTATCTGCTCAGGTATCGCAGCCTACTACGAGCCAGAGCAGTTGATTGGCAAGGACGTATTGTTCGTAGCCAACTTTGCTCCTCGTAAGATGATGGGCATCGAGAGTCAGGGTATGATTCTCTCTGCAGTCAACTTCGATGGCACTTTGAATGTTACTTCACTCCTTGGCAAGGTTAAGCCAGGAAGCCAGGTAGGATAATTCAGACGAATGACACGAGTTATCTCGTAGATAAGAAATAAGTAGATAATAATAAAAGGTGGATGCACGATCTCAAAACAGAGATTCCTGCATCCACCTTATCTTTCCCATCTACCTTATCTTTCTTATTTAAAGAGTAAAGCGATAACCCACCGTGAAAGTAAAGAAGCTATTCTTTGGACTGTCAAATCCCGAAATATTCTCCATCTTTGTCAAACCGATGTTATATCGTGCATCGAGGATAACATTCATATATTCATACGAAACGCCTACCGGAATAGAGATATTCGTACTCTTGGCAACAAGGGTTCCCTCTACCTCCTCCGTATCCTTATAATAGGTAGAACCATTCTTGTCCTTCTCCAAAGAAGTCTCCTCATAAGAGAATTTAGCATCTCCGCAACGGAAACAAGCCTGTATGCCCACCATTGCCACCAACTGACGGGTTACATAGCCCTTGAGCATCAAGGGAACCTGGATGTAATCAATATCAGCATGATGGTTCTTGATGCCCCAATATTGTTTCTTATCAGCACTCTCTACGGTTTCATAATCAGCGAAACGGTAACCCAAGCGAGCATAATAGGCTCCCAAAGACACCCCTACATACTCTGTGGCACGGTATTCCACATCAGCACCAGCCATAAAGCCAGCCCGATTTTTCGACTTAATTTCATCGTCCAAAGCAACGCTGACACGAATCGAATTATTGCTCCAATTAGACAAAGCAACACCAATGCGGGGAATCACAGAGAATTTTCCTACAGGATTCTCCACTTCCTGTGCCATCGCTCCTACGGAAGCAAGCAACAGCATCATCCATATTACAATATTCTTTTTCATCTTTCAATTATTGTTTATACCTCAATATTTGTCAATATCTCAATCATTAGTTTATATCTATATAAACAGAAAACACGTTGGAATATTGCATATAAACACCCCCATCAGCAGGAAAAAACGACCATATTTGTTGATATATCACAAAAAAGAAAACGTTTACGAGAGTTTTTTGGCGAAAAACTTGCGTATATTGCACATTTTTCGTAATTTTGCGCACGAATTCAACGGCATCGGTGTAAACTGATAGTTTACACCTTATTATATATAGACCTAAATGGTATCCATATATATAGTTTATCAAAACATGCCGTTAGTATTAACAAAAGAATAAAGATAACAATGACTCACAATTTGTTAAAAGGCAAGCGTGGCATCATCTTCGGTGCCCTCAATGAGGAATCAATCGCTTGGAAGGTAGCCGTTAAGGCTGCTGAAGAGGGTGCAACCATCGCACTCAGTAACACAGCTATGGCTTTGCGCATGGGTACGCTGGATAAGCTCGCTGAACAGATCAACGCTCCTATCATCGCAGCTGATGCGACTAGCGTTGAAGACTTGGAAAAGGTATTCACTGAGGCTCAGGAGAAGCTCGGTGGCAAGATCGACTTCGTTCTCCACTCTGTAGCCATGAGCCCTAACGTTCGCAAGCATCGTACATACGATGACCTCGACTACAATTTCCTGAACAAGACATTGGACATCTCTGCCATCTCTTTCCACAAGATGTTGCAGGTTGCCAAGAAGTTGGATGCCATCAACGAGTGGGGTTCTGTAGTAGCCCTCACATACGTAGCATCTCAGCGTACATTCTTCGGCTATAACGATATGGCTGATGCCAAGAGCATGCTCGAGAGCATCGCTCGCAGCTTCGGTTACATCTACGGTCGTGAGAAGCACGTCCGCATCAATACCATCTCTCAGAGCCCTACAGCTACAACAGCAGGTAAGGGTATCAAGGACATTGAGAACATGATGGACTTCGCCGACAAGATGTCTCCACTTGGAAACGCTGTAGCTGAGGATTGCGCTAACTACTGCGTGATGATGTTCTCTGATTTCACCCGCAAGGTGACTATGCAGAACCTCTTCCACGATGGTGGTTTCTCATCAATGGGTATGAGCCTCCGTGCCATGAACCAGTATGCTAAGGATATGACTCCTTATGAGGATGGGAACGGTAAGGTTATCTACGGATAATCAACAAATTCACCGTTACGGAAAATAGCTAGAACTCATAAGCTATAAAAACAATAAAGGGTGTGTCGCATCGGTGTGACACACCCTCAACTTTTTATGCAAACTAAAGTAAACTATCTATACTAAAATATAACCTACAGAACTTCACCTATTCATCAGTCATCCCAACAGCTCTTAAAGCCATTATCTTTTTGTTGGTAGGATGGCTAAGCCTCTCTCTGCCAATTTTCGCACAATATCATTTCCGGACAATCGACAGCAGAAGTGGATTGCCCGACAACTATGTTTCGGCCGTACTGAAAGACAAAGATGGATTTATGTGGATAGCTACGCCCAACGGTCTGTCACGCTACGATGGCTTCAGCCACCGGCTATATGAAATCAGAAAGGAAGACGGAAGCCTGGAACCAAACATCAGACGGCTGGAAGAAGACCAGACTGGGCAGATGTGGATAACCACATACGATGACTCCATCTTTCTCTACGACAGGATGCTGGACCAGATTACCCCTACAGCCACATCCCTGCTCAAGCAAAAAGGCATCCCAACAGGCAAGCACATGAAGGTATTTGTAGATGCCAACAAAAACCTATGGTGCATTGACGGCAAAAAGATTAGCCGTAGCCAGACTTGGCGGCATCAGATTTGACATCATCAATACTCCTTTCGGCGAAGACAAATGTGATGATCCTGAGTAATAGTTTCTTCCCGACCAAAGTGGAAGAAAACTAATTGATCATCTGAAAAAAACAGTTAACAACCCAGCACTTCGCGGTTGTTTCAAGGGTCTATACGCCTCGATAAAAGGGTGTATAGACCCTTTTTGCAATATTATACTTCCTTCCAATCAACCAATCCCTTTCCCATATCATCCAGTTCTATGGCAAGGGCTATTACCTTGCGCTTGTCTGACTTGAAAGGTTCGGCATACTGCTTGGCTTTCATCTGCTCTTCGGCAGCATCCACGCCGCCATTGTTGCTCAGCTTCAGCTCTAATACATAGATGAAGTTGGTAGTTTCTACCACCATATCAATTCTGCCCGTAGCCATCATCTTCTCTACTTCCACCCTGCAACCGATGGCATTGAAGATGGTGCTCAGAATCAAGCGGTAGCGCTCCTCCATATCCATGCTGGCAAGCTTCTTGTTGCTATAGGGCATGTCCGCAATGAGTGCCTTCAGGCATTTCATGGCTTCGGGAAGATTGCCCACACTGAGGTGAACATTCAGAAAAGCCTGGGTAGATTGAAGGTCATTATTCTTGCGCATGGCTAACGTTGGCAATACAATTTCATTCAAGGCTTGCTTTACCTCGAAGTTAGGAATGCCAAGCAAATAAGATCCGTTTATGTAGCCCTTAATGGTAAGATAACCAGACTGATAGAGGAATAATTCTGCTCCTCCGCCTGTCACGTCGGAAGTTTCTATGATTGTGTCCAATAGGGCACTATGGTCAAAATCCTTTAAGCGAATCTCCAGGTCATCCACAAACTTTGGAAGCAACGAGGTTGCGCCCGACGAAGCCCAGTAATTCTTCAGATCAGAATCTGCCAAGGCATTGATGAGACTGAACGGATTGAATACATCCACCATGTTGCGGCGACTGAAATGATAGCCGTCATAATATGCCGTCAGTTGTGCTACAGCTTCATCGAATGTCCAGTCTTCGTATTCTGCCAATTTGTTGATTTCGGGTTGGAAATCACGTAAAACTTCTTCCTTAGTAATACCACAGATGGCAGCATATTCCGGCTCAAAACTGATATTGCTCAGATTGTTGAGTACTGAGAAGAGAGAGATTTGCGTAAACTTGGTGATGCCGGTGATGAAGACAAACTTCTCGTAGTTATCATCTGCCTTGAGAATGGCAAACACCTCTCTGTAGATATCGGTACATGCTTCGTGTTGCGGAGTTTTCCAGGAATGCTGCAATGGAGAGTCGTATTCGTCGATGAGAATAGCCACCTGTTGTCCTGTCTGCTCATACGAACCAACGATTATTGCATCGAAGCGATCGGCAAGACTATCTGTAGGATCAGGAACCAATGAATATTCTTTTTCATATTTTCTGAAAACATTATTGAGATAAGAGCGCAAAGTATCTGGCTGTGCTCCTGCACGACTCATATCCAGTCTGATGACGGGGCGCTTCACCCATTCCGTTTCCATCTGCATAATCTTCAAGCCCTCGAAGAGTTCCTTCTTTCCCATAAAGTAGGCTTCGAGTGTATCGACCAGCACTGATTTACCAAAGCGGCGTGGGCGGCTCAGGTAATTATACGTTTTATTTCTGTTGGTAAGTTGCCAGATGATATCTGTCTTGTCAACATATAGGTATCCACCCTTTCTGATCTTTTCAAAAGACTGGATGCCTACTGGTAATCGTCTATCGTTTGTCTCTACCATAATTCCTAATTTTCTGCAAAATCCCTAAAGTCCTTTACATTTCTTGTTACTATCACATGCAAGACCTAACATAGATTGATACAATATTGTCATATCATACATATTTATATTATTCCAAATGCAAAGCTACAACTTTTATTTTAAACAGACAAGAATTTTGCTGATTATTTTAATTGAATGTGAAATCTAATTGGCTATTTTAAACAGAATGGCACCAAGGCTGTCTTTGGCGATGCTTATAATTTCCTAACTACCAAAGAAAAAGATGAGAAATCACGCTTTATCTTATTTTTTTCTCCTCACCCAAACCTTGTGACTGTGCTGACCCACAGAGCGGATGGGGGCTTCCTGGTCGCTATCTATCTCCTTCAACTCCAAAGAGGCGGCGGTGCGGCTCAGGTTGTTGATGTAGGCATAGTCGGTAAGACCGATGAAGCCATTCTCATCGATGACATCCAGGGCTCGGGCGATGCGCTCCTCCCGGGTATATATCTTTTTCAATATCAGCTTCACGCCACCCATATCCCGCTCCAGATCACGGTCAATTTCCTGCTTCACAGCCTTGATGAAATCGGGAGAAGCCTTGAAGTTGACGTCTCTTACGCCTACCTTGCGATAGGTCATCTTGTCGTCATCGCCCTGCATCTCCGTAGGCTTGTCATCCTCGAAACCCAAGGACAGAGAGAAGGTACCGAAACCCTCCAGATTCACATTATAGCCCATGGAGAGCATCTCAACCAGCATATCTTCCACATCCGTCAGAACGGCTTCCGTGGTACTTGCCGAAATGCCACGATGATAACCTTGCATCTTCTCGATAAACTCCTTGCGAGATAGTGTACGATTGGGCACCATCTTGGGATAAACCTTACGCTTGCCATCATTATTGAAATCAGGCAATTCCTGCAACTTGTACTTTGCCATATTGTTTCCTCTCCTAATAGTAATTGATGTTATTACGATTGATAATTGTTTCTAATCCTAGAAGAAAACTTCGTTCATAAGCCTTGAACCTATGTTCAAAGGCTTTGAATATAAGTTCAAAGGCCCTGAACTTAAGTTCAAAGCTTACGAACATAACTTTCTCCACGGCAAAGATACAATTTTACTTGGATATAAGCAAGTATTTTTAGCTTTTATTTCATTTATTACGATTATAATTATTATCTTCTTCCCCACTCGACATGGGGAAACTTTACATACGCCTCATTCTTCAATTGCACGACAAGCGGCAGATGGTCGCTATAACCACCAAGGTATCTAGGACCAAGATAGGTGCGATAAGGCTTCTTGCCACCATACTTCTCGTCATCCTCCAGAAGGAATGGCAGGTCGCCTATCACACTGCTCTGCTTTCTCGCTGCCAGGGATGGGCTGCATAATATCTGGTCCAAACTGCGCCATTCTCCATGCCAGCGATACGTGGCCTTGGCTCCATGGCTACCCTTCGCATCTGCTGTTATATTAATAAGGTGGTGATCATAGAGATACTGCAAGGCTGGCGAGTCGGCATAATCATTGAAATCGCCGGCGATGATAATCTTTGCATCCCTGGAAATGGCATAGACAGAATCCACTGCCTCTGCCAATTGGCTAGCCACATGCAGGCGATAAGGACGGGAAGCCTGCTCACCTCCCCTGCGGCTCGGCGCATGAACCACGAAGACATGCAGGGTATCTCCCGTGATAATCAATCCCGAAGCATAGAGAATATCTCTCGTAGGTCGGGTATTGGGCAGGGGCTTGATGCGGATGGAATGGGAATGAAGCAGAGAAAAGGAAGCCGGCTGATACAGCAAGGCTACATCAATGCCACGCTCATCGGGCGAAGAAGTCATCACATACTCATAGCCTGCATTTCTAAGTAAGGAGCGCCTGGTGAGATCAAACATCACACTATCGTTCTCCACCTCACACATCGCCACGAAATCGGGGATAGGATTAGACTGCGCCACTATCTCCTGCCCCAGGTGATTCAACTTTGCCCAATAGCGATAAGGCGTCCACTTATAGCTGCCTTCCGGCAGGAACTCCAAGTCGTTTTTGAGCGAATCATGCCTCGTATCAAAGAGGTTTTCGCAGTTTAATTCCATAAAAGTGAGGAAACTTGATAAGATGAGGGTTAAAAACATAGCTAATTATTTTGTATTGTCAATGATTTGATGTATCTTTGCAGTCAGTTTGCGAAGGTCCCATAGTTTAATGGATAGAACGGAGGTTTCCTAAAGATAGGATCTCTGTTTCTCCATTTGTGATATAACGGATTCAATCTGGAAATATTGCCATGGCGATCATATATTTATAAGTCTCTATAGTTCAACGGATAGAACAGCGGTTTCCTAAACCGTAGATCTGGGTTCGATTCCCAGTAGGGATACTTAAATCATCATAAATGATTCAGTGTTTTGCTGCACTTTCAGCAAAAAATGATTATTTTTGCGGTGAAAAGTTCTACAAATATTCCACAAAAGCAAAAATAATGGTTACATTCAAAGCAGAAGTGTACGCTCACCAACGCAAGAAGGATGGAACGTACAATATTAAAATCAGAGTAACGCATCACCAGAAGAAGCGTTATCTTTCCACATCCTGGTTCGTAACGAAGGAGGATCTTACCAGATCAATGAAGATCAAGAACCAGAAATACATAGATCTTACCAGCGATCTCATAAAGGTGTATCGCTCCAGGTGCGAGATTTCAAGTGAGAGGCTTGATGAAATGGATATAGACCAGGTAGTGGATCTTATCCAGAGTAAGAAACAGGAAGCCTGGGATCTGGATATTATCCAGTTTGCCGATCAGTTTATCAATGAGCTTAGAAATACTGGGCATGAAGGCAATGCCAGAAGTTACGAGATAGCTCTCGCATCTTTGAAGAATTTCCTGGATCGTGATTCTCTATCGGTAAAGGAGATCACTGTGGGGTTCCTCAGAGACTGGATCGCCTGGATCAAGAAAGGCAAGAATATCACTACAGGTTTCGCTCCACATAACTATGTATCAAGACTGAGAGCCATCTTCAACCAGGCAAAGAAAATCTACAACGATGAAGATGCTGGCATCATCCGCATCCCTAACAGCCCTTTCCAGCATATAGACTTTCCCAAACAGCCAGTTCCAGAGAAAAGAGCAATCACGCTGGAACAGCTGCAGAAGATCGCTTCTCTCCAGGATCGGAGCCAGTACCAGGTAGGAACAAACAGGTTTAATTTCTCCAGAGATCTCTTTCTTCTCTCCTTCTCTCTGATCGGTATGAATGCCGCTGATCTGTATGAGGTGGAAGCTGGAAGCCTGGTCGATGGAAGGATCACATACAACAGACGAAAGACCAGGAACAGAAGGGCAGATCAAGCTGAGATCTCAGTGAAGGTAGAACCAGAGGCTGCTGAGCTGATCCAGAGATACAGAGATCCGTCTGGTGTGAAGCTATTCGATTTCTATCATAGATATGGAACCGTGGGATCATTCGAGGCGAACCTTAACAAGGGCTTGAAGAAGGTCGGAACTGCAATAGGTGTTGAAGGGCTGGAGTTCTATGCTGCCAGGCATACCTGGGCAACGCTGGCAGTGAACCAGGCTGGAGTTGATAAGTACACGGTTCACCAGGCTCTGAACCATGTGGATGATTCTATGCGTAACACTGATATGTACATAAAGAAGTCCTATGATGGAAACGATCTCGCTAACAGAAAGGTTCTGGATCTTTCTGGTATCGGTGTTTTGCTTAAGCAAAAACCAGATGTATCTGGAAAACAATAAGTTACAAGCCTTATTTTGCTTAAGCAAAAATATTCCATAAAATTTTGCTCAAGCAATTTGCTTAAGCAAAAATGTAAAACGCTGATTATTAAATAGTTATGATTTTTTGCTTAAGCAAATAGATTTTTCACGATTTATTTTGCTTAAGCAAAAGTTATAATCTACTGAAATACAAGTATTTGCAAGGCTCGCATAAATATGTATTATCTTTTTATTTTGCTTAAGCAAAAAACATAAAACGTTTATTACCAGATAATTACAGATCCTATTTTGCTTAAGCAAAAGTTAGATAGGTAATACACTATATATAATAATGTATATATAATAATATAGATAGTATGTATAGTGTATATTCTTTGCTTCTTTCTTACGCAAAAATAGGATGCCAGAGATACCAGCATCCTATGATCTCTATGTGTACATTTCACCTTTGCCAGTAAGCAGCCAGGTAGCCGAAATGTTATATACGCTCACCATAGGAACCATCCAGCTCACATCAAAGATGCTTCTGGAAAGATCCTCTCTTTGTTTTGTGAGGTTTCGCCTATCTATTCCATACAGCCTACAGTACGTGTTTACACCTCGGATGATCCTCTTAGCTATGAGATCATCAAGAGCCTGGTAGAACCTGGAAAGAATGTTCCTATGAGCAAGATCCTTATCCATAAACGTGATATTTAAGATGATCAACGTGTTTTTTCAGCTCCAGTAGCAGAGAAACACGATCACTGGAGCCGTTTATTACCTTCTCAGAAGTAATCGCAACAGAAAGCGTTTTTTCTGCCTCAAACAGCTCTTTCTCGCTAACACCTACTTGATCCACAGACTTTCTGTAGAGATCAAGAACCAAACTTACCATTTTATCCATACCTATTCCTCATTAAATGTTTCCGTATTCAGCTTAACGCAACGCTGATCATCATCAAACTCCAGGGCGATATGAAAGCCAGGTACGATCCACTGGCAAAGCTCACCAGCATCCAGAGGTGATCGGCTCGAACACTCTCCCACTACCTTTGCGATCTCCTGGTATTTCATACCTTTCATGTTCCCCAGGCTTGCAAACTTATTCTTAAGATCAGAGCCAGGTTTCTTCTGGCTATTCGCTACCAACATGATCAATGTTACCAATGATCCTAATAATATTATCCACCACATATATAACTCCTTTCTTATTTTACGCTCATACAGAGCATTACACGATATATTCCATACACATCCTTTAGGCACACATCAAAAGGTGCATATTTAGGATCCTCATTAAGAGACATACACTTAACAAAGCCTTCTCCTTGATCCGATGGGGTAAGGATCTTAATTACCTTACCATTACAGGTATCAAGCACGTAGGCTTTTCCCCAGTCGATGAAAGCCCTTTCATTTATCTTCTTCAAGAATACATGAGATCCGTTAGGGTACTCTGGAGCCATGCTGTCACCAGATACGGTGATGGCAAAATCGGCTCCAGTGATAGGAGATACTATCATTTCACATTCTGTCTTGCGCACAGAAGCATCAAAGTCATTAAGAGAGCCACCTTGCGCAGATATAGGAACCAGAGGCAGATAGGTGATGGTTTTCTTATCGCCTCTCTTTGCAGCCTTCTGGCTTGATGGCTGGCTCTTAACTTCCTGTGTTGATACACCAGGATCTTCTCCTTTCCACATAGAACCTTGACCGAAGCGCAACCAGTCCAAGTTAAGCTCTGGATAAGCCTTGCTGATCCTTCTCAGTACATCTTCACGGATATTGAAGCCTACTTTATTACACCAGCCGTTAGCTAGACCAACGGCATCCTCAAACGCTTTCTGAGTGATTTGCAGTTCCTCTAACAGAACCTTCACTCGATCTTTTGTTGTTTCCTGTTTCATACCGCCTTAGAGTTTAAATCTATCCAAAAACCTAATCAAATGTTAAAAAACACCCTATATACTGAATTTATTTCTATTTTTTCTTGTCTGTTAGAAATTAAATCTGTATATTTGCACCGTCATTATTAGAATAACGACACAAAGATAATAATATATTCTGAAATTAAGGCAAAAAATTATGGAAAATCAGAAAAAAAATCAATTTAGGCAGATTTATGATGCCTTACCGCCAAGAGCTGTAGCGGCTCCAAAGGCAAGATGGGTGGAAAGAATGGCTGAGGTTGCTATGGTATCCACCAAGACAGTACGGTGCTGGCTGGCTGGTGTACAGAAGCCAGACGCAATAAAAACAAAGGCACTCTCAGATGAACTGGGAATACCAGCAGATCAATTATTCGTTTAATCAAATGCAAGTCCGATTATGATCAAGATCAATTTGAAAAAAGTATTCGCAAAGTCCCTTATCGTGCTGGGTATCATAGGATCAACACCTGTATTTATTGGTGCATGGTGGTGTCTTATGATGGGTATTATGCTGGCATGGCTGGGTAAAGTTTTTCTGGAGGAATGCTAACATGGCTATAACACTGGAACTATATGAGCTTAAGAATATCTGTAAGGATATGGCAGAGATGGGAGCCGCTAACTTCTATAAGAAGATGGCTCCAGGTAAGGATCTGATCTCTCAAAGAGAGGCATACAGTGAGTATGGTGAAGCACGTGTTAAGGGATGGGTAAAAATGGAACTCGTTTCTAAACAGAGGATCGGATCAGCACGAAACTCGAAGCTACTATACTCCAGGGCTGAATTAATTTCAGCCGAAAAGACAGATAAGTTGAATTATTACATTAACAAATAGATTTATTTTCAATTATGAAAGAAATTAAGCTACTTTCACTTGAACTGGTAAACTTCAAGGGTATCAGTTCCCTTCACCTGGATTTCACCGATAACACTTGTGTGTGCGGTGCAAACGGAACAGGTAAGACTACAGTATTCGATGCGTTCTGCTGGCTCCTTTTCGGCAAGGATAGTCACAATAGAGCTGATTCAGCATTCAACATCAAGACACTTGATAAGAATGGTAATGTGATCTTCAACCTGGAGCACTCAGTTATCGGTGTTCTTTCTGTAGATGGCAGAAGCCTCAGACTACAGCGTACCTATCGTGAGGTATGGGTGAAGCCACGTGGAACCACGGAAAAGACACTTAAGAACCACGAAACCATCTTCTACATCAATGATGTTAAGTGCGCAACCAAGAAGGAGTATGATGCTGAGATCTCTGGCATTATTCCAGAGGGTGTTTTCAAGATGATCACTAACCCAAGATGTTTCCCTACACTTCCAGCAGAGAAGCAGAAGGAAATGCTTATGCGTATGGCTGGTGATGTTACCGATGATGAGGTGGCAGCTACAAAGCCAGAGTTTGCTAAGCTCCTGGCAGAAATGGCTGGTGTACCTATGGAGAGATACCTTAAAGAGGTGGCTGCAAAGAAGAAGGCTTGCAAGGATGTTCTGGCGATCATCCCTTCACAGATCGAGACAGCTCAGAACCTCAAACCAGCCTCAGAGGATTGGGCAGATCTGGATAAGCAGATCCAGGAGAAGCGCAAGAGTGTGAGCGAACTGGATGAGAAGATCAAGGATCGCACGAAGGTGACACAGGATTCATTCGAGGCTAAGAATGCCCTGGTGGTAAAACTGAACCAGAAGAAGGCTGATCTTATAGATCGTACCAACAAGATCCGTATAGAGGCTGACGGTGCTCATAACAAAGCTGTGAAGGAGGCTGATGATGCCTATAATGCCAAGATCAATGAGTACGACAAGCAGATCACCACCATCAAGAACCAGATGAGCCAGAGAGAGGGAACGCTTACAGCCACAGCTGGATCCGCTGTTACTACAGCAGACCAGGAGATCGAAGGTGTCCGCAAGCAGATCAATGCCAAGAACCAGGAGATCAAGGCACTCCAGAGCGCAAGTAATTCACAGAACACTACACAGATCAACCTGGCTGGTATCATCAAGAAGTACACTGCCAACATCAAGGTAATGGAAGATTCCGTACAGGCTAAGCGCAATGAGTACACAGAGAAGGCTAAGGAACAGCTTGCTTTCGATCCTAACGATTTCATTTGCCCTACCTGTAAGCGACCTCTGGATGATGATGATTGTGAGGCTAAGCGCAAGGAGCTGCAGAAGAACTTTGAGGATGAAAAGACCAAGAAGCTCAAAGAGATTCAGACAGCTGGAAAGCAGATGGCTTCACAGCTTGCTCAGCTCAAACATGAACTGGATTCCTATAATACCCAGCTGAAACAGCTTAATGATTCTATCGCTGAGACACAGAAGGAGCTACAGGATGCCCAGGGAGATCTCTTGTCTCTCCAGCAGACACTACAGGAAAAGATCGAGAACAGACCAGCTGAGCCAGACTATGCGAAGGTTCTAGCATCCGATAAGGCTTACCATGATCTTTCCGTCTTGCTTGCAACCGCTGTAGATAATAAGTCGAAGGTGGAGAAGGCAACCATCCCAGATCCTATCTACTCAGAGATAGAGGCAGCAGACCAGACTTGCATCAACCTTAAGAACAGCATCACAGAGCTGCAGAACAAAATTGATAACTTCAAGGATGCCGATCCTGTGGATACCTCTGACATAGAGGAACAGAAGAAGGCTATCAATGGAGAAATCGAGGATCTTGTTAAGCGCATGGCTAAGCGTGATACCATCAAGAAGGCAGACGATGAGATCAAGAAGCTGGATCAGAAACAGGATAAGAACAACCAGGAGCTGGCTGAGCTTGAAGGTATCGAATACAATGCACTCCAGTTCCAGAAGAAGAAGGATTCCTTGCTCATGGAGCGTATTAACGGAATGTTTGAAATTGTTTCCTTCTCATTTGTTTCTAACCAGTTGAACGGAGGTGAAAAGCTCACGTGTGTATGCACCGTGAACGGAACTCCTTATCCAGACGTGAACCACGCTGGCAAGATCAATGCTGGTTTGGATATTATCAATGCGATCTGTAAGAGCGAGGGTGTATGTGCTCCAATTTTTGTTGATAACGCTGAGAGTATCAACGATGTACTGCCAACAGTAAGCCAGAAGGTGATGCTGTGCGTAACAAGAGATTCATCATTAATTATTAAGTAATATGGCAAACGATGTTAAAAAGACTACACAGGCAGCTGGCAACGTGCCAGCTACTAAGCCTGTAAACGCATTCAAGAACCTTCTTGATAATGGTTCTATGCGTAAGATGTTCACTGATGCGATGGGCAAGAACGCTGGTTCCTTCATTACATCTATGATCGAAATGTACAAAGGCAATGGAGATCTACAGAAATGTGATCCTACAGCCGTGGTTATGGAATGCGTTAAGGCAGCAACGCTTCATCTTCCTATCGAGCGTTCCCTGGGATTCGCCTGGATCATCCCTTATAAGATCACCGTAAAGACTAAGGATCCTGTTACTGGATTCGATCACTACGATAAGGTTATGAAGCCGACATTCCAGCTGGGATATAGAGGTTTGATCCAGCTTGCTATGCGAACAGGTATGTATAAGTTCCTTAATGCTGATGAGGTGTTTGAGGGAGAGCTGAGATCCATCAATAAGCTCACTGGCGAAATAGATCTTAATGGTGTGCGAACTGGTGATACAGTTGTAGGTTACTTTGCATACCTTGAACTTGTTACTGGTTTCCGCAAGACACTATACATGACGGTGGAACAGATGGCTGCACACGCTAAGAAATACTCCAAGAGTATCAAGAACGAGGTGAAGGTTACTGATCTCATTCCTCTTGCCCAGATCCTCACTCCTACAGGTGATGGTGTCGGATGGATGGCGAACTTTAATGGAATGGCAGAAAAGACCGTCACACGTAACCTTCTCTCTAAGTATGGTTATCTTTCCACTGAGCTTTCACAGGCTATCAGCTACGATATTAATTCAGATCGAAAGGTAGAGGATGCTGATTATGTAGATGTTACAGACCAGAAGATGATCGGATTCAGCGATGATAATGGCAACACATATACAATGGTTGGAGGATCGGCTGGCAACAGTGCAAGCCAGGGAGGTGAAGGATCGGCTACTGGTGCTGTAGATGCTGCAAGTGCTATAGCTAATAATGAACCAGATCCAGGATTCTAAGGCTTATGATGCTCAAAGTATTGGGATCTTCCAGCCAGGGAAACTGCTACATCCTGGAGAACGAAAGCGAGGCTCTGATTTTGGAGGCTGGCATTAAGTTCCAGGATGTAAAGAAAGCCCTTAACTGGAATATCGCTAAGGTCAAAGGATGCCTGGTAACTCACAGACATGGTGATCACTCTAAGTATATCAAGGATCTGTCTGGATGCTTCTACACACTGGCACTACAGGATGTATTCGAGTTCAGAGGTGTGACAGGTAACAAGCTGGTTCCGATCACTCCAGGATCCAGATACAAGTGTGGAAATTTCAAGATTATCCCTTTCGAGGCACACCACGATGTTCCCTGTGTCGGATACCTCATAGATCACCCAGATATGGGTACGCTGATGTTCCTCACAGATTCCTACGAATGTGACTACAGGTTTGCTGATCTACAGCATATACTTATCGAGTGTAACTATTCAGATAAGTACCTGGTGGAGGCGATCAATGAAGGAAGAACCTTTGCAAGGCAACGAGATCGCCTTCTTAAATCGCACCTATCGCTTCCTGGATGCCTGGAGTTCCTTAACACCTCAGATCTAAGCAAGGTTAAGGAGATCGTTCTGATCCACCTGTCAAGCGAAAACAGCAACGCTGATGAGTTTGTCAAGGCTGTTGAGGATGATGCCAGGAAACCTACTTATGTAGCTTATCCAGGTGCTGAGATTGATATAACACGTATCTATGGCTAAGGTTCTGATCGAGAAGATTCATGGGCTGTTTGATCTTAAGCCTCTTTATGAATATATCCGCACAAGAGAGGATGGAGTATTCAGAATAGAGGTTGTTCGGGTACGAAAGAAAAGATCTGGAGATCAGAACGGCTGGCTATGGGGATGTATCTATCCTCTTATGCTTGATGCGATGATTGATGCTGGTTGGGAGTTCACCAGCTGTGAACAGCTTCACGAATACTTCAAGAACCTATTCACGGCAGAACAGGTAGTGAACAAAGAAACTGGTGAGATCGTCAAGTTTCCATCTTCTACAGCAGAAATGGATACTGTGCAATTCTCCAGCTATTGTGAACAGCTCAGAAGCTATGCCAGGGAATATCTTAACTGTGAGATACCAGATCCAGATAAATTTTGGAAAGACAATGAAAAAGATTCCTAACCACATGGTAACTGAGCTACAGAGGCTGGTTCCACTGATTATTGATAACGTTTCAGATACCAATAATACAAGGGTGCTGAATGCTATCAGAATAACGAAGAAGATTATTAAGAAGTTAGATAATTTAAAAGATATTGATAATGAAAGTAATTGAAGTAACAGAGAAAGAAGTAAAGGCTGCATTTGATGCGGCAAAGAGTGATGAGGTGAAGAATGTGCTGGCAGCACTCTTTTGCAAGCCAGAGGATCGTGTTAAGCCATCCATGGATGATTACAAGAGTATAAAGACATACGAAGATGCTTGTGAGGCACTTGGTGAAGAACCTGTAGAGGGATCTATCGGAGATCATGTAGATAAGCATATTATCGCCTTAATTAAGCTGGAGACTATAAGCCGTGCTCTCTGGGGAAAGGACTGGCAACCTAAGCCAGATCCAGATGGTAGCAAGTATTTCTATTATCCTTGGTTCGCTCTCTACACTCAGTCTGAAAAGGATTCTATGAGTGAGGAAGATAGGGGTGCTCTGCTCGGTGCGAATGCGAATAATGGTGCGTATGCTGGGTTCGGCTGTCTGAATGCGAATAATCGCTCCTCGAATTCGAATGCGTATATTGGGTTCCGCTTGTGCCAGGAAACAGAGGAAAAGGCTAAGTATTTCGGTGTTCAGTTCAAGGAAATCTGGGCTGATTATCTGGCATTCAATTTCACTGTAGAGAATAAATAAAATACAGATCATGGCAAAAAGAGACAAGATGATGTTCGATGTTGGCTGGTGGCTGACGGATCAAAAAGTTAGAAGCCTGTCTGCTGAGGATCGTGCCTTATTCGTGGATCTCTTATGCCAGATGTGGATCTCTCCAGAAAGAGGTGTGATGATCGGTGGATCCATCCAGCATCCACTAACCAAACGTGAGATCATTTTCATGGTTGGTGGTGATACTGATGATGAATGGCTGGATCGCCTGGTGGAAGCTGGTGTGGTGTATGTACGTCAAGATGGAGCTTATTGTAATAGCTTGATGATGCACGATGCCCAGGTAAGCGAAGCCAGGCGAAAGGCTGGATCGAAGGGTGGCAAGAGAACTATGAGTGCAAGCCGCCAGGTGGAGAAGCCGATCATTAAGGCAACACCACCAGTGAAAGCGAAGCCAAAGGATCAAGAAGGAAATCTTTTCCAGGATCAGCAACCTCCAGAGGAAAAGGCTGCAAAGCCGAAGCATCAGAAAAAGCAATATGCTCAAAGCGTGACTATGACAGAGGCAGAATATAATAGCCTCACAGAACAGTTCACTGAGCCTGTTGCAAAGGAAATGATCGAGATCCTATCAAACTACAAAGGATCCAAAGGCAAAAAATATAAATCAGATTACAGGGCTATCCTCTCATGGGTGGTCGATGCTTACAAGGAAAGACAAAATCGTTATTATGGCAGCAATAAAGAATATAAACGAAATAATCCAGAGCCTACAGCCACAGATCCAACAAGCTACGAAAAGGATCTATAGATCTCCTTTGAGCAAGGAGGATTCTTACAGGCTGTTGTATTATTGCTACAAGGCTGAGGTCGAAAAGAGAGGGCTTGTTATGAAGAATGACGAGCACATTCTTGGAGCTATAAAAGATGCCTCTAGCTGGCTGATTGAAGGCAAGAAGCCTGGTTTGCTCCTGTATGGAGGAATAGGTAACGGAAAGACAACGCTAGCTAATGCAATATGTATGTATATTAACCAGCTCAGAGATTACAGCGAGCCTGGTGTGTACAGAACCACAGCGATCATAGTATCCAGAAAGTCTATGAGGGATGAGACAAGCAAGTATCTGGAGGAACTTAAGACTAAGGAAATGGTTTGCCTGGATGATCTTGGGGTAGAGGCTCCAACAGTCAAGTGTTACGGAAATGACATTTATCCCTTAACAGAATGGATCTATGCCAGGTACGAATATCCTCTATTTACGCTGGTTACTACAAACCTCAACATGGAACAGTTATCAGAGCGGTATGGTTCCAGAATAGCTGATCGCATGGAAGAATATTTCAACAAGATACCGTTCACTCATGCAACGTATAGAAAAAAGACAAAATAATGAAAAAAGAACTCATTCAGAAAATCTATGAAGATGCCTGTGCAAAGGGCTTTCATACAGAGTATAAATCAGATCAGCACTGGCTGATCATGGTAATAACAGAGGTGGCAGAAGCTATAGAAGCAGATCGCCAGAACAGATACGTAAAGCTGAACCCAACCATCAAGGATGTGTTCAATGACGTAACAAAGAGCGATGAAGCCTTCATAGATCGCTTCCAGCAGTACATCAAGAACCACGTGGAGGATGAGCTGGCAGATATTGTGATCCGCTTGTGCGATTACGCTGGAGATAAGGGCTTCTTTGATCTTCCAGATCCTACCATCAAGGCAGATAAGATGTTCTTTGCCTCTCTCTCCTTCACAGAGGTTGCTTATGATCTCACTAAACACATCATAGTGGATGAAGCATTCCTGGGAGCTATGGAGGCTTTTCTTCATAACATCATTCAGTACGTCTATGACTGGGCTGATAGCATGGGAATAGATCTGGATTGGTTTGTGGAGCAGAAGATCAGATACAACTCTCTCAGAGAACCACTGCATAACAAGAAGTATTAACTTTAAACATAGAGAAAATGAAAAAGGAAATTAAGATGGATCCAGAGGATCTACAGACAAGACTTAACCAGGAGATCATTACAACGTCCGATCCTCGCAAGATGCTTGGTATGTACACAGCTAAGCGAGTGCTCAGAACATGGACTGAGGATTTCATAGATCAAGACACAGGCGAAATTGTTACCATAGAGCGTAACGATATGATCATGGAACGTGGTGTTCTTCTTACTCCAGAACAGGTTTCGGAGCTTTCCTTCTATCTACAGAGTGGAGATATTAAGGAGGTTGAGATCACAAACCAGTGTCGCAACGGTATCGAGTATCTGGGTGGCGGCTTCACACCTTGGATGGCAACGGTCAAGGTAAATGGCAAGAACACTAAGATGCTTCTGTTTGCCCAGGATATTAACCAGGCTCTGGAGATCTTGAAAGACTACACAGAGCTTGAAACAAGTGGTAGCTTCTTCATCCTTGGTATTAAGCAAAGATCCTCTCTGATCTATATTGATAGCCAGCTTTCTTCTTATGCCATGAATGAGAAAGGAGAAGCTGTAGTGGATGAGAAGGATGATGAGAAGGTGGTGAAGCAGCGATTCTATATCGTAGATGCTTCCATCCAGAACCTGGATGCGACACAAGACCAGGTGGAGGATGGTGTGGATGTATATTGCCAGACCTTCCTTCTTAAGTCTGCCAACGCTGACAGCGCAAAGAAGCAGATCGAGCTGTATATGGCACGTAAGGCTAAGGAACGTGCTGAGACTGGCAAGGATGCGATCATCTGTAAGTATGGCATTACTATCAATGCGGCTTCACCAGTAGGTATCGGCAGCGTGGTTCCAGAGGATTTTTCTGAGGCATACAAACACGCTGAGAGCGATTTTGCTAAGGAAGTAGAGAAGAAGGATTCTAAGGAGGAAGATGAGGATGAGAACAGCGAAGAATGAGCCTAAGAAGGTGGTGGTAATGTTATCCACCACCTTCCCTGTAGGACACAAGAGAGAGAAACAGCCAACAGGTTTCAGTGAGAGCCTTCTGGCTGGAAAGAAGATCCACACGATCAGAGAGGATGCCAAAGGCTTGTGGCAGAAACGCTGCAAGGAGATCAACGAGGGAAAGAAGTATATTTCCATCCGTGAGTGGACTGGCAGACCTTATAACTCTGAGCAAAGGATCATCAAGGAGGTTCACCAGGTAAGCCTACAGAAGATCACCATAGTTCGCATAGACGAACACCATGATCCTAAGTGCTGGGTGGATGGGAAACCAATTCCTATAGACCAGGTAGCTGCCAACGATGGACTGGATAAGGATGATTTCATTTCTTTCATGTTCTTTGGCTTGAAAGGTATGATCTTTGATGGTGTGATCATTCAGCTAACAGATTTCAGATATTAAGATGGATCAAGAAGTATTTCGTTTATTAATGTGGTTTTTGCTCCTTACAAGCTCTATTATCGGTATTGCATGGAGTATTAAAGATTAAGATTAAGTTATGAAAAGAATATTCAAGTATTCCCTGGAGATCATGGATCGACAGGAGGTTGAGCTTCCAGCTGGAGCAAAGATCCTCAGTGTGCAAGCTCAGAAAGGTTTGCCTCAGATCTGGGCGATGGTAGATGATTCCCAGGCTAAGACGGACATGGTTCACATCCGAATAATCGGTACAGGGTATGAGATACCAGATGCCGATTCCCTGGAATATATCGGAACCGTACAGCTGATCAATGGTGAATGTGTATTCCACGTGTTCAAGGAGGTAGATCATGGCAAGCAAAGTAATCAAGATTAAGATCGGAACCGATGTTCACCAGATGGTGGATAACAAGGGCGAGAAAATAGGATGCTTTGAGTGCTCTCTATTCAATATGTGTGCCAGACTGGGTAACAGCCAGACACCTCTCTGTGATTCTCTGATCAAAGAGAATTCTGATTGTGACTACCAGGGTGGGCACTTCATTATAAAATAACATATAATGGAGAATTTGAAAAAACCGAAATGCAAACAGTGTAAATTTTGGGAATATACCAAAACGCTTGGATCTCCTGTAGTTCCTGTTTGGCACTGTAGAAGTGGTTTTACACCCTGGGCAGATTCTTTCGGTAGCTGCATAAAGAGGGCAGAACGTAATTTCAAGGCATACCTCAAAGACAAAAAAGAACATCCAGAAAGTTATTCTGGGTATTCTAAACAGTTGGAAATAGATTTCAAGTAAATATGAATGCAAGAGATACAGGGCTTTTACAAACAGAGCAAGGATCTGGAGGCAGCTGTGGATGCTGAGATCCAGCGAGTGAATAACATTTTAAAAAAGTAAGCATTATGAAGAAGAAGGCTAACATTACGATATATCGTGAGATCATGGAACAGATCGAAGCGTATGAGGCTGGGATCTTGAAAGATGCGCCAAAAGCAGATGTTATCTATCAGATCACAGAAGCAGATAAAGATGTGAATATACGTGAGTGCAAAGTTACACTCGTTTCCGTTTCCTTCACTGAAAACGGATATAGAGTATGGAACAACCAGGATATAAAGAAGCGATGCACCCAGAAGGATATAGATAAGCTCCTGGAGTTCTTTGATAGAATAAAGAAGGCAGACAGAGAATTTTATTATCGCACAGAATGGGATGGAAAGTATGGCAAATGCTCACATAGCGTTAAGCTGAGCGAGATAGATAACAAGAATGTTTCCTTCAAGAAGGATCCTCTACTTAAGGAGTATGAGATCCGTAAGAAGCGATACCTGGATCTGTATGCTCCAAGAGAGGGATGCACACCGTGTGCCTATTGTGGTAAGCAAGTTCCAAACGACAAACTTGTGAAGCATAGGATCATCTTCCAGGGGCTTGAAAATGGTAAGCGTAAGATCAAAGAACAGGTTATGAACTTTTGTTCTGGAGAATGCGCAATGAATGAACAATGTAGTCGTGAAGGCTAATAAAAGAGTTTGCAAATGAAAGCAAGAATAGCAAAAAAGATCATCAAGATCTGGTGTGAAAGCACCGATAAGCGTTTCTTTGAGGAAGATGGTGGAATAAAGGAGGATAAGGTGTCCTTCTTTGCACACCTCTACAGAAAGGCTACTTTGAAAGACAATAAGATGAACTATCCTGGTTCTAACGTGAGCTTGATGTATGCGATCAGAAGAAACCACAAGTCTTGTGGATGCTGCACCAGGTTCAAGCATGAAGATGCCTATGGCAACGGATGGTGTTCTAAGCTCAATGTGGCTAAGGAATGCGGTGACTGGTGTGAAGGAAAGTTCTTCATCAAAAAGAAAACATTACGTTTAATTTAATTGATTTATAGGTATGAAGCACAATGAGAATGGCAATGTAGCCGATATTGTAGGTATGGTATCAAGCGTTCTGGGTACGATGGAAAAGAAGATCTCAGAACAGAATAAGAAGGTTGAAGCGTATGAGAAGGCATGGAAGAAGAAAAACCCTCTCTGGAGAAACTTCTGTAAGGTAAACAAAGGCGAACAGCCTATAGAGGTTGCTGAGGATTTTGCTTGCCACGTGATCGCCCAGGTTCTGGCTAAGAAGATAGTGGGTAAGTCTCACGATGAGATCAAGACTATCTACAGCGAAATGAACGACAAGATCATCAAGGAGGTTCTGGAGTTCAATGAGGTGTATGCCTATATGCTGGCTATGGGAGCGGCTGCATCAAGAGAAAAGGAAGGAGGCGATCAATGAACTATGATGATTTCCTGGCAGCAGAGAAGGGCAAGGCTTACACCAAGTGTATAGGCATAGATACAGGTGTGAACACTGGCATAGCGATCTGGAATAAGGTTAAGAAGAAATTCGATCTGGTCAGCAAGGTTATGATCCACCAGGCTCTTGAGATCGTGGCAGACCAGGCAAGACGTGATCATGTTTGTGTGTTTGTTGAGGATGCCAGGTTGCGAAAATGGTACAATGACGCTGGCAAAAGTAGAGATAAGCTACAGGGAGCTGGATCCATTAAGCGAGACTGTAAGATCTGGGAGGACTTTCTGAGAGACAAGGGCATTCCCTTCAAGCTGATTGCACCAAAGAATAACACTACAAAGCTCAGTGCTCCAGCCTTCAAGTCGATAACTGGATATACAGGAAGAACTTGCGAACACTCCAGGGATGCGGCTATGATGGTTTATGGCAGATAATATAATATATATTAAAAATGCGTATGTAATACGCATATATCGGATAATTTTTGTATATTTGCAACGGAATAAATACGTATAATTATGTGCTCATTTTCTATCATATTATGTTTAATAGTTGGACTTCTGGTCAGCACCTCACTCTATCTGTGGGGTGCTCTCCTGGTTGTCTGGCTCTTTCCACGATCTTACGCTAAGGAAGGCGATAAGATCCACATTTACATTAACGGCTCTTACAACCGTACAGCTACCATCAATAAGATAGCCTCTGATCGTTTCTACATCTACGAGAAGGTTAAGATCCCAGTCGGATATAGAGGAAGGTTCTTTGCTATCACCAGAGAGGACAACGTGAAGTTGGTTTACATCAAGAACCGCAAGCTATATCGTCTGATTCCTATCTATCTGTTTGCAAAGTGGATGTTTGCTATCACAGACGATGAGCATCAGCTTCCAGAGAGTGAGAGTTTCAAGGATCCAGAAGATTCTGGTGATGATGATGATGATGATAAATCTGATAAATGATGGTTACAAGTGAACTTACATACATTAAGCTGAGCGAGGTTTCCCTTCTTCCTTACAACCCACGTAAGATCAAGAAGGCAGACTTTGATCGGCTTGTTGATAGCATCAAGATAAATGGTTTCTGGAAGCACCGTCCTCTTGCGATAGAGGTACAGGATGGAAAGAACTTTGTTCTGTGCGGAAACCAGAGAGTGAAGGCTGCAAAGAAGCTCAAACTTAAGGAGCTTCCAGCTGTTTTCTACTCTGAGCTAACAGATGATGAGCGAGTTGATCTTATTACCAGGGATAATATCTCAAATGGGGAATGGGATCAGACCGTTCTAGATACGGATCCACACTTCCAGGATCTTGATTTTGAGTTTATGGGCTTGATCCTTCCTGGTACGGATGATGATCAACCAAAGAAAAAGAAGGGAAATAAGAAACTGGAGGCTGAGACCGATCCAGAAGGATCTGGTGAGGATCCAGAGGAAGAAGATTTCCCAGATGAGCCTACACAGGAACAGAAGATGCTGGATGATGTTCTTTTCCCTTCTAACAATAAGTTCGAGATCCCTACTCTGTTGAAGGAAATGGAGGCTGGTAGGGTGGTTCTTCCAATAACACCCTGGGGAGCGAACAGCAGACTGAGGAAAGACGTGAACACATATCACTTCTATGTGGATGATTACAGGTTCGAGAAACTTTTCAAGGATCCGACAAACCTCATTAACTCTGGAGTTCAGTCTATAGTGGAACCTAACTGTAGCTGTCACGATCAAACACCGATCGCCTATGGTATATCTCTGATCTACAAGAAACGCTGGCTGGCTCGTTACTGCCAGGAGCTGGGTATCAAGGTTTACGCTGATCTGAATGTGGCTCACAAGTTTATCGAGTACAATATGTTAGGTATCCCAGAAGGATATAACGCATTTTTCACCAGGGGATGCGATGGATGGATGGAAAGCCTTAAGAGCGATCTGGAGGTGGCACAGCGTATTTCTGGGCTGGAGGTTCCAAACCTGGTGGTTTATGGAGGTGGCACAGAGATCCAGGAGTTCTGCCAGAAGAAAGGCATCCTCTATCTCTCTGATTTTATCAACGCAAAGAAAATATAAACTATATAAATTCGTTCAAATATGGGAAGAAACAGTGGCGGTGTTACCTCTGGAGGAACACCAAAAGGCAGAGGCGATGTAAACTACAAGGGAAAGATCACTGGCTTACGTGATCTTGTTACCGTTAAGGACAAAGCCGTATATAAGGAGTTGAAGGAAGGCATTTCCAGGTATCACACCATGTTAGGTGTTCGCCAGAAGGATGTTCGTGTGGGCACAATGGAAAATGGAGTTCTGGGTGTTCACGCTACAATCGGAGGAAAGAGCGGTCAGATCATCCTTAACTCTAAGTATTTCGATCTTCCAAAAGCTAAGATCGAGACAATTCAAAGGCAAGGCATGAAGGATGGCTGGCACACCAAGACCAAGAAGCCAGTTCAGCACACCGTGATCCATGAGCTTGCACACGCTACCTGGAACAATCACCTGGACAGCGCAAATGCCAAGGCTGCAACACCAGCGGTGAAGAAGCTCTACAATGCCTGGACACGTGATCGCAAGAAGAAGGGCTATGGTCAGTATGCCAAGACCAACATCAATGAGTTCTGGGCTGAAACCTCAGCTAAGGCAGTACGTGGAGACCAGGACAGATATACACGTGCTGTGAGGGGCATCATCAAGAAATACAAGCTCTAACAAAAGGGCAACGAGATAGAATATTCCAGTAACAAACAACAAAAAGCAAGAAATTATGAAAAAGATTCAATTAACAGAGGCAGAGATCAAGACGATCGAGGCTTACAAGAATGATGAGATCAACACTTATTCACCAGAAAATCCAGAGGATCAGAAGAACCTGGATAGCGTGATTAACAAGGCTGAGGAAATTCTGGATGAATATCCAGATGATGAGTTTGATGATCTTGTGCTGTGGGTATATGACAAGTACAACCAGCAACAGGAGGCATAGGCAGCTAAATAGTGTGCCATTTTACTTTTATATAAATCCAGGAAATCTGATGTGTATTTTGCTACTATCAGATTTTCTTTTTATGGGCAAGGTGTGTATTTGGTACACATTTGTACTAAAAAACGAAACGATGGCAAAACGACATTAAAGGTTATGGGAAGAATACAGAAAGGTGAACATAGGGGAAAGGAGTTTTCATCCGATTACCAGCCTAAGAACAGGCGCAAACCAAAGATCTTCACTGTGCTCAAAAAGGAGTACGGTGTGGACGTTTCTTCTTCTGTGCTGGGTGATCTGAGCCGTGAACAGATCTGTGACGTGATCAAGCTGGTACTTACTGGAGATCCCAGAAACACGATGATCCTTAACAATAAGATGGGACAGGATCTTAAGGAGATCCAGCAGAAACTTAAGGCTGGCGAGGTTCCACCAGGGATCAAGGCATCTGATTCCGTGTGGCAGCTCTATCTTTCCCTTACCAGTGCAATAACCAAGGAAACGAATGCTGGCAAGAGCGACACGTTACGCTGGTGCATAGAATTTCTTTGGGGTAAGGCTACACAGCCTATTGATAACAACATCATCCAGGCGCAAGCATCCGATGATGATCTTTCAGATGAAGATATACAGGCAGAGATCGACAAGATCGACACCGATTTAAATAGTTAGTAATATGGATAAGAAGGCAATGTTAAAAAGAAAGCTGGAGCTTAAGAGGCTCCAGTATAGGAGGGCTGCACAGGAAAGGCTGGCGATCTTCCTTAACTATACTATGCCTTCATACCAGAGGCAGTGGTTTCACACGCTTATAGCTGATAAGTGCCAGGCACTCCTGGAAGGAAAGATCCAGAAGCTGATGATCTTTGTGCCACCTCAGCATGGAAAGAGTGAGATCGTATCACGTAGGTTTCCAGCATGGGCATTTGGAAGGGATCCATCTTTGAAGATCGTGGAGTGTTCATATAGTTCCACCCTGGCAGAAAGTTTCTCCAGATCAATCCAGCTAACGATGGATAGCAAGGAATACCAGGAGCTGTTTCCAGATACACATATCCCGAAAAGAGGTGGTGGAGGTTTGAAGCGTGATGTGGACTACTTCGATACTCTCTCACGTGGCTTCTATAAGGCTGTGGGTGTTACTGGATCTCTTACTGGTACACCAGCCGACATAGCTATTATTGACGATCCTGTAAAGGATAAGATCGAGGCTTATTCCGATACGTACAGGCAGCGTGTCTGGGACTGGTACACGGACGTTCTTTCTACTCGTTTGCACAATGGATCCAAGCAGCTACTTATTATGACCAGATGGCATGAAGATGATCTGGCTGGAAAGATCCTTAAGAAGGAACCTGGCGAATGGGAGGTTCTATCCATCCCAGCGATCAAGGAGGATGAGCCAAGCCCAGAGGATCCACGTAAGCCAGGTGAAGCACTCTGGGAGGAAAGGCACTCTCTGGAGCGACTGAGGGCGATGGAAAGGAAATCTATCAGAACCTTCACAGCTCTCTACCAGCAGCATCCTTCTGTGGCTGGAGGTACGATCTGGAAGCGTGACTGGTTCCGTAAGATCTCAGTTACAGAGTTCCTGGGCATCAAGAATAAGGATGTGATCATCCACTTCTTCATGGATACAGCATACACAAAGAACAGTGGGAATGACCCTTCTGGTCAGATTGCAGCGTGCCGCATAGGAAACTATATGTATATCACGGATGCTATTTCCGTATATAAGAACTTTCCAGAGCTGATCCGCTGGATCCCAGAATATGAGAAGGCACATGGATACACAAAATCATCCACGATCAGAATAGAGCCTAAAGCAAATGGTATTTCTGTAGTGGATCAGCTCCAGGATCAAACAGATCTGAATGTGGTGAAAACTCCTTCACCTGTTGATTCCAAGGAAGTGAGAGCGCAAGCTAACAGCGCAAAGATCGAGTGTGGACGTGTATTCCTGGTAGAAGGCGAATGGAACGAGAACTATCTGGAGCAAGTCACCAAGTTCCCAGCTGTGGCACATGATGAGTGGGTCGATGTTACTAATTACGCAATAGACTATCTCATTAATGATGAGGTGGAGATACCAGATGATATAGAGGATCGTCTGCCAGTCTTAGATATATAATCAAAATTACATAACTATGGGTATTTTTTCAAGTATCACAAACAACATCAAGGCGGCTGTAGGCTACAAGCAGTCTTTCGATGAACTCCTGGAGGCTGGTGATATAACCAGAGCCGTAGGCTTAATGACCGACTGGAGCGAGGTAGCGGCAAAGAACCTCAAAGATTACAAGATCGGATCACACAAGATCATGGATCGCAAGGATAAAGCCGTATTTGACAAGAAGGGTAATTTCCTCAGATGGAGAAAACGCTGGAAGATTCCCCAGCCATACCAGGAGTATATCAACGAGGTATCCCTGGTTTTCCTCTATGGTAAGCCTGTGCTCTGGGCGCAATACTCAGAGAACACAGATTTTGCCTTTGATGCTTATACCAAGCTGAATGAGGAATGCCGTTTTGATTCCATCATCCGAGAGGCGAAACGTGCCGCTGGTGCTGAGGGTACATCTGCCATCCTATATCATGTGTATAAGGATCGTGAAGGTAAGCCAAGGCTCCTTCTTAAGTGCCTGTGCAAGGATGAGGATGATGAGATCTACACCATCAAGGATCAGTATGGAAGGCTTACGGCTTTCGCCTGGGGCTATTACGTTACTGAGGCTGGAGGGCACACCGTACATCATATAGACATCTACACAGACGATACGGTCTATGAGTGCCAGAGAGGTTCAGTAGGCTGGAATGTGAACAAAAGAAAGAACCCGATCGGCAAGATCCCTGTGCTTCTTCTGGAGCAGAAACCAGAGGCAGCTTCAGTGCAGCCGATGATCGAGCGTGTCGAGAACATGGAGAGTGTTGATGCTGATGTTGTGGATCGTTTTGCGAACCCAGCCCTGGTAGCAACAGCAGACATTCTGAATAACCTTCCAAAGGAAGAAGAAGAAGCGAAGCTCTTTGTGCTTAAGAACGGTGGTGAACTGAAATACTTATCCTGGGATCAAAGCTCTGATGCTAAGGAAAAGCAGTACCAGAGGCTTGATAACAAGATTATGAACTTCTCCTTCACACCTCAGATCAACCTGGATTCTATGAAGAACCTGGGCAACCTGTCAGCTAAGGCGATCGTGAAGGTGTTCCTCCTGGCAGAGGTTAAGGCAGAGCGACACAAGGAAAAGCACGATGGCTACATGAACCGTCACGCACACCTTATGCTAGCTATTCTCGCTAATGTGCTAGATTATGCTCATGCTGAGGAATACAAGAAACTGGTGGTTACACATACCTTCCAGCAGCCATTTGGCGAGGATTCAAGCGATGTGCTTACAGATGTGCTTAAGATGTTCGGTGCTGGTGCTCTGTCACTCCAGACAACCCTGGAACTTTCCTACCTGGTTAAGAATGCAAAGAAGGAGCTGGGCTTGATCAAGGATGAGAGAGAGGAAAGTTTGAAGCAGCAAGCCGAAATGAACAGGCAAGACGTTTTCCAGCCAGCAGACTAAAGGATGGCAAAGAAGAAACCAGATGTGATCTTTAGTGATGTGCATTGCATAGACTGTGCCCATTGCTATGATCACCACGAAATGAGCGTTAAGGGAGTGCTCTTTATGGGTCGCTGTCCTTATCGTGAGTGGGCTGTTTTCCTTTTCCACGATTATTGCAATCACTTCAAAATGAAAAAGGCATGAAAATAGATTATGAACTTCTACATAGATCTATGATCGAGCGCACGAATACGTATGCCTCCAGGATCAAGACTATCTACCAGGGAGCCTTTGATCGGATCATAGAGATCATCAAGGAGTGTGATCTGGAAGATGATAAGCCCTTCAACTTCACAGATTACGGATACAGCGAAGATGTAACTCCAGTTTTCCGAAATATGTATTCCCAGCTATACCAGGAATACCGCAAGGATATTACCTTTGAGTTTAATAAGGCGAATAAGGATAATGACAACCTGGTTAAGGCGATCTTTGGAGCCAGATCTATAGAGGATAACCATTACGCTAAGTTCTTCCACCGAAACATGGAAGCTCTTGATGCCTTCTTCACCAGGAAGAATAACGGAATGAACCTGTCACAGCGAGTATGGATGTATGTGGGCTTATTCAAACAAGAACTCCAGGATACTATAGACCTGGCTCTGGGAGAAGGAACAGCAGCCAACAGTCTTGCAGCCAGGATCAAGCATCTTCTGAATGAGCCAGATCGGTTCTACAGGAGATTCCGAGTTAAGACTGGTGAGGATGAGAACGGAAACCCGATCTATGGAAGGATCTGGAAAAGGCGCATCTATGACCGCAAGACTGGCTTGTATCAGTGGGTGAATGAGGATCCCAGGAAGTACCATCCTGGCATGGGTGTGTATAGATCATCTGCCAGGAATGCCCAGAGACTTGCCAGAACAGAAACGAATATCGCCTACAGAACGGCTGATTACAACCGCTGGCAGACGTTTGATTTTGTTGTGGGCTGTGAGATCAAGGTGAGCAATAACCATCCATACCCAGATATATGTGATGATCTCGCTGGCTTCTATCCAAAAGATTTCAAGTGGACTGGCTGGCATCCTAACTGTAGGTGTTACATGGTTCCAGTACTGGCGGCTGAATATGAGATCCAGGATATTATCGGTAAGCTCATGGATAACAAGAGTAGTAAGCTGGTCGATTCCGACAACGAGATCAAGAAAATGCCTCAGTGCTTCACTACCTGGCTTGATCAGAACTGGGAACGCTACCAGGCTTCAAAGAAGAAGGGAACGCTACCATACTGGATCAAGGATAATGAAAGATATTTCAAAAAGGCTTCTTAGTTTTTTCGTACATAAGATTTAGTTTTAAACGTTATTTTTGTTACTCTGTTGTGAAACATGGAAACAGAGAAAGGGATCTCATTTCTGGGATCCCTTTTATCATTTATGTAGCTCAGAGGATGGCTAAAACCTTCCTCTCTTAGATTTCTTAGTGTGCAAGGTTCCACGCTTGATCGTGGCGAACCTGGATCTGTAGGTATTGCCTTTGAACCTTCCCCAGGTGCTCTTTGCCTTCACTCCGATCACATCTGTAGGGATCGTGTCGTATATCGCTGATACCGATCCGAAATACCAGTCTTTTTCACCAAGGTAAGGCTGATACAGATGAACGTGTATGATTCTTCTTTCCTTTGCCATATTTAATCACAATTAAAATTCATATTGTCGATCTTGATACCGATCACCTTAACAGCCGTGTTGATGATCCTGGTGTGGATGGAGATCTTATAGTTACCAGCGATCTCCTGGAGTGCCTTGCATACAGCCAGGGCATCCTTATTGACGGTGCTGTGGTAAGGAGCGGACAAACGCATTCTGATAAGCTGATCATAGTGCATTTCCTTTTCTCTCACATAGGTACACAGAGCCTGGCAGATATATATATTCGTGAGCAAGTTATATTCTGTTAGGTGTGGATACTCCTTTTTCAGCTCAGAATTGATGCAGAAGTACAGCGTTTGAACATCATTGCCAGCCTTGCCCAGGAAGGCGCACACCTGGTTTTCCAGGCTGTTGATAAGATCTGCCTTATCTCCACCTATGATGTTACGGATGTACTCCTTAGTGTGTGATCTGATCTCTCTCACAGGCTTCTTATAGTCAAGCTGTCTATGGGCGCATTCATCTGCTACAGCTGTTGCGAAACGGAATGCAGCCTGTGTCAGTACTATTGGAAGGTATGCGATTTTCAGAGCTTCCTCTGGTGTGAACTTACTGAGCATTTCACTCAGTGTAAACTCTCTGGCTGGTAAAACCTCCTTCTGGAGCTTCTTGTTTACCAGGTTTGGCATCATGTAGCCGTTTGTATTATTGCCTTGCATAACTCTATTTATTTAATTCTTATTACGTTTATTCTGGATCATCCTAAAAGATCATAGTTTGGTTCACTGCCTTCAAACTCTCGTAACTTGGAACAGCCAAAGGCACAGCTGCCATATTCGTTATCGTAAAAGTTACGGCAGTTATCACATGGTGATTTTCTTCCAGCACCCTTCTCTAAGAAAGAGGCTAAGGCTTTCTCAACCATCAAGACACTGATCTTCTCATCTATGATCGCTTTATCTACTTCTGCTACTGTGGTATTTGTATTTATGGAGATCTCGCTGTGAACAGGAAAGCCCAAACTTGCAAACTGTCTTGCAACCTTCTTGCAAAGAAAGCCTTTCTTTCCTACTTCCAGATAGAGATCAAATATCTTTCTGGTGGAAACTCCCAGGCTTCTTGCTATCTTTGTTATAATGGAGAGTGTGGCATCCACATGATCAAAGATAGCTCTCTGGCTGGTGCTCATGCCAGATATATAGGCTTCTTTAACGATAGTGCCGAGCTGATCATTATCTTTCTCGCTAAGGGCTTTGAGGTTCTTTCTTTCGATATAACCTTCTGCCTCTGTCATTGCTTGTTTTCTATCTATCATTTTATCTATGAATTAAGTTACACATTACTTCTTGAAGGTGATATAGGGTGTTCCACCAAAGAGATCCAGGATATACTTGAACTTTGCCAGAGACATATTCTTCACTCTGGTAACTTTACGATCTCTGATCTCATGGAACTTGTATGTATAATGAGCCTTCTTGTAGTTACCGATCACCAACAGGACACAGGAAGCATCTGGATAAAACATAGCACTCTTGATCTCTCTGGCATCCTTATCACGCATGGTAACAGCCACCAGATAATCGTTCTTTCTCTCCAGGGCTAACTTGCTTAAGCAACATCTGTAGTCTTTAGGTTCAACCATAAAAGAACCCTTTCTATTTCTGATCTTCTTCTTTTTCATCTTCTTTGTTGTATATGGATATTAATACTATCACCAGGAACACACATAGGATCCCAGCACGAAACGACTTATTAAAACAGGCTATGATCGCTATCATTGTGGATAGCTGGAAAGCCTTACCTGGTATGCTCCATCTTCCTCTGATCATCCAGCACCTCCTTTCTTCTTTCTGCCTCCAGACTTTGCAGCCTTCTTCTTTCTGGAGGTTGATCGTGCCGATTTCTTAAGGATGGATTCGGCTTTCACACCATACTCCTGTAGTTCCTTCACAGTCTTTCTGAGATCGTCAGCATCGAAAACGTTTTTCTCCTGGTGCTCCTTATCCTGTTGTTCTGGCTTCTCTTGATAGCTACAGGTCAAGACTGAATTAAACTGATCATCCTTCACGAAGTGAGGACAATCCTTACACATACGGCTGGCAACCTCATACACCTGGAGTGCATATCGGTCACGCATACCAAAGGGACACGGTGTTTTATACTCTGTGATCCCAAAGCGAAACTCATTTTTGATATACCTAATTTTTGGCATGGCTCAAATATTGATTAATGAATGATTTTATCTTGCTTAACTGAGAGCTGGCATATAGCCATTCACGAAGGATCCTCTTATTCTCCTTATACTCTCTGAATACCTGGTAGTAAGCTGGGCGCATGGTAAGATCCTCAGAGATCACCAGAGTGGTAAGATCCACCTCAGTATAGTACTCATTCCTAAACTCATTGCTGTGATCCTCATCTGGAGCGAACACAGCTCTATCTGTAATTATAAACATGGCTGTAGCTTTTTAGTTCTTCATGTGTTCCACAAAAGCAACGTGGTACACGTCATACACCTTCTTGATGATGGCAAACTTGAAACGATCTCCTGTGCCTTTCAAGCTGGGCACAAGAAAAACCTGGTAAGATCGTTCACCAGGTAAGGAACCAGACACGGAAACATCCTCATGGTTCCTGGCATAGTCTTTCAAGCTATCTAAAAGAAGCTGGTGCGCTTCTGTGCCAAAAGCATTCACCAGCTTATCTTTATTTCTCAGAGCAAACCTCATAGGATAACTGTTTCTGTAGTTCCTTGATGTGATAGATGGTAGCTTCCAGTTTCCCAGCAAGCTCTGGAACATATCCCCACAGAGCCATAACAAACGACTTGTATGTGGTATTTCCTACCTGGATGGTGCTATACTTGCTTGCTTGCAGCAGAGCCTCTGTATAGCCCATAACCTTGATGATCTCCAGACCTGGAACAGGAAGAACGTCCTGGATGTCTGAGCTGATCTTGTTTAGAGGCTTCTTTGTCACACCGTACAGATCGCCTTTACCCTTAACTGGCTTGAATAGTACCACATACTGATTTTGCTTGAAATCAAGAGAACTGAGCTTCTTCTTGCGAAGCTCCAGTTCTTCCAGCATCTTCTGTAATTCGTTCTTAAGATCTCCCATAACTAACTAGATTAAACTTGTTATTAGATCACGATCCTCATCTGTAATAGCATATTTCTTCTGGAGCACATAAAGAAGATAATTGCGTGCTCCCAGAAGTTCCACAGCCTTATTACGTAGATCCATAGTACCCAGCTTCTGGAACTGATCTGCCATCCAGTAGCCTAACTGGATCTTTTCCTCTCTGAGCTGTTTTCTCTCACGTGCAACGTCTGCCACCTTCTGGGTGATAAACTTTGAGGTGTTATAGAGCAAACAGAAGTCATCCTTATCCAGATCTGTATCCATATACATTTCATTGATGGACTTAAATTCTTCTTCTGTCACCTTGTAATTAACTCTTTGTTCAAATTCTGATCTTAACATGATGTAATAATTTAAAAATTAAACTTGCATTTGATGTGTGTATCTGAAACACAGGTGCAAAGATAGTGTTTTTTATTGAATACACCAAACATATTTAGATTTATTTTCTATTTATTTTTGATCTGTTTTCTATTAAGTGTGCATAAAACGCTGAAAATCTTAATGTTATAAAAATAAAAATATTATGCGTATGTTATACGCATATTAGAAAATTTTCCTATCTTTGCGGTGTTTAAACAAATTTAAGTATCAATATGAACAAGTTACTCTTTTCAAAAGTTAAAGATCAGTGCAAAGACACTGGCTTGTCAGAGGAGTGTCTTAAGGCTTTAACCGAAGCTATCGGTGGAAGTATTGAAGATGATTCGACTGATGAGGAGGCGATCGGCAAAGTAGCAAACCAGATTAAGCAAGTGGCTGTTAGTACTCAGTCAGAGGCTGCAAGGTGGGCGAACAACAAGAAGGATCCAAAGAACAAGAAGGATCAGAAGAAACAGAAGCCAGCCAACAAGGATGGTGAAGGTGATGATGATCCAGACGGTGAACAAGATCCACCTCAAAATACCGATAACCAGGTTTTGGAGCTTCTTAAGAAACTTGAAAAGCGTATGGATCAATTCGAGGTCGATGGTAAGACCAAGGATCGCCAGAAACTTATCAAGGAAGCGATGGAGAACCACAAGATCCCAACTAAGTTCCGTGATCGACTTGCAAAGTCTATCGGGGATGATGAGGATATTGAGGAAACCGTCAAGGCTTTCAAACAGGATTTCATTACTGAGGGACTTACTTCTGAGGGAGAACAGAAAAACAAGACAGCAACGGAACAGCAAGTAGATGAAGCTGCTGATGCCTTGCTCAAAAGTATCACTGTTGAATAAAAAAGGTTATTATGAAAGGAACAAAAGCATCTTTCGTAGGTTCAAGACCGATTTTTACAGGCTCTCCTACTATCGTGCCTGGTGGCTTCAATCTGGATAAGACAAGCCAGAATTTCCGTGTTGGTGACGTGATCCCAGCTGGAACACTGGCTATCTATGATGAGCAGAAGCGCACAGTTAAGGTAGTAAAGACTGCAAAGGTTTTGTCTGTCAAGGGTACAACCGTTACCCTGTATGTTGATGAGTTCTATGAGCCTATCTTCTGTGAAGGCGATCGTGTTGCTAAGGCTGGAGCTATCTCTGGAACCTGGGCGAATGCGGTTACTATCACTAAGGTAGTGAAAACTCCAAACTCATGTGAGATCACTCTTTCTGCTGCTATCAGTGGTTTGGCTGCTGATAACATCATCCAGGAGGTTGTTAAGTCTGGTGAAAATGCCGCTGAGATCGGCACAGCTAACGCTGTCCTTATCAGTGACACAGATGTTCGCCAGGATGAATCACAGGTAGATGTATGTGATCACACACTTAATTACAGAATGTTTGAGAGACGTGTGCCACCTATCCCTGCTTCCCAGAAGTCTGCTGATGGTAGAGCATTGAAGGGTAATGCCAACGTTCTTCTCACACAGAGTTATTAACATTTAAAATTTAAGTACGACTTATGAGATCAATATTTAATGATTTTACGGATCTTGTGAAAGACGGTAAGCCTCTGGATCTCCTGGCTACATGGAGGAAAACCTTCGATAAGGCTAGCCAGAACGAGGCTACAATCTTCCAGAAGATGTACTGTGATACCTGGTGCGACTGGAACACACCTCAGATGTCACTCACAGCTGAGGGTGTGATCGGCAAGTACCACATCCGTTTCATGGCTACACTGATCGGTGATGAATCTCCTACACCTCTCAGACGTGCCGATGGCTTCGACACATGGACTAAGGAGATCCCACGTGTGGGACACAAGTTCCCTATGACTGCTAAGGAGTATCGTAAGATGATGGAGGTGTATGAGAATCCTCATATTTCTGATACGGCTAAGGTTAAGGCTATCGAAAAGACACTTCACGCATCTATGGAGGATGCTTATCTGGGTGTTAAGGATGTTATGGACTTCATATTGCTCCAGGCATTCAGTAACAATGGTGTGGCTCAGTTCGAGCCAGAGGTAAACAACCCAGGCGGTCGTAAGTTTGAGATCGACTATTGCATGGATGAGGAAAACAAGCTCATTTCAGTCTATAATTGGACTGATGAGAATGTTAAGGCTGGTAAGGTATCGCCTATCCTCACACTCGCTGCAATTTGTTCAAGTCTCCGAAATCGTGGTATCGAGCCAGGCGAGATCTTGATGAGCCAGGATCTCTATTACTGGTTGCGAATGAACCCAGCAACACGCTTGCTTGTTCACGGCTCAGACAAGAAGGATCAGACTGTTACAAAGTCTGAGCTTGAAACTGAGCTGGCTGAGAACGAGATCCCTAACATTACTGTTGTTAAGCGCAGAATGGGCATTGATAAGGATGGTAAGCGCAAGACACTTGATCCTTGGGATCATAACTTCATCTGTATCAAGCCAGAGGGCAAGGTAGCTGAGATCCAGCCAGCGATCGAGGATAACCAGCTGATGGAGGAAAAGGATGTGGACTACATCAACGCTGGTAATGGTATCCGTATCGCTAAGTGGCGCACAGGTGAATCTACAGGACAGCAAGCCGCTGAGTACACCCAGGGATCTGGTCGTTTGCTTCCTTTGATCACTCGTATTGGTGAGATCGCTTGCGTACAGGTTCGTGGCTTCAAGGAGCAGACGGTAGAGGGCGCAAACATTGATACTAAATCGTTTGTCACACGATCTGAGTATGGCACAATCGAAACTCTCTAACATATTCATATATGGGAAAGATTAAATTCGTAACTAAGGTAAAGAAGGTTTTCCGTGACAAGATCACTGGGAACCTTCTCAATCCTGGTGATACTCTCATTATTGAGAATGATACTGCCAGGTTGAATTTGTGTATCAGTAAGGGTGCTGTAGAGCTTGTTTCTGTTGAGACAGAATCCGACAACAACAAGGGAGGCAACCCTACTACTGTGTGTGTAAATGGTACAGAGTATGATCTGAATAAGGTCAAGGAAGCCCTTTCTGTTATTGGAGCCGCTGTAAATGCTAACGCTGGTTTCAACGGTGTAAATAACAAGGTCGCTTCTCTCGCTTCTGATCAGATCGAGGCTCTGGAAGCAGAACTTAATAAGTAATCTCTCATGGGCGCATTAACAAACAAACAGGCTCTCTCTGGTGAACTGGAGCCTTATTCTGTTTCACAGCCCACGATGATAAAAGCCCTACTGGATGCTGGTTTTTCCTCAGAGGATGTAGATGGTGACTACAAACCAGAGGATAAGAGCAAGATCGCAATAGCTGCAATCTTTGTATTGAAGAAGCTGATCGTGCTAACCAGCGACAGTTTGGGCAAATCATCCCAGGGCTATTCAGTGGATAAGCTGGAGGATCGTATCAAAGGGCTATGCTCTGAGAATGATCTTGATGCTGATGAGTACCTGGATGTGCCCACAGTTGAGGATGGATCAAACCTTTGGTAATTTATGAGGTGTAACGGAACATTCAGATACACAGCCCTGGCTGGTGGTGAGAAGGATGAGGATACTGGCTTCATTACTGGCTCAGAACCTATTTGGGAGGACGGTATGGAATGCCAGATAGACAAGTCTATTCCAGCATCCAGCTACAGATCGGCTGATGGTCAAGCCTTCTTCTACACCTATGATGTATTCATAGATAAGAGCTTCGATGGTAATATTACGATCGGCTCTGAGGTAGAGGTAACGTTTGAGGATGGAAGCACCGAATCTTTTACCGTACAAGGAATAGATAACGCTAACAGAAAATATCTGGAGATATGGGGATAAAATACGTTTCTGGTTACAACCTAATACCAGAAGCTGTAAGAGAGTTCCAGGAGCGAGTTGAAAACGCTACAGTGTACTATTTCTCATACATGGGAGAGAAACTTGCAAAATACGCTAAGGAAATGCACAGCTACACTGATCGGACTGGCAACCTTACAAACTCCATAGGGTATGCGGTTGTTAAGGGTGGTAAGATCATCAACACAGGCGGCATGATGGGATCCAGCAAGGCTAAAGCTGCATCACTCCAGGTGCTCCAGGAAATGATGGATCGGATAAACCACCAGTTTGCTCTGATCATTATCGCTGGTATGGAATACGCTTCCTATGTGGAGGCGAAAGGCTATAACGTCATTATGCCAGCGGAATTGAAGGCAAAGGCAGAAATGCCAGCCGTTATCCAGAGGATCAAGCTGGAGGCATCTATGAAGGCAAAGGAACAATTTGGAATTTCTTTATGATAACAGTTGAAGATATTCAGATCAAGGTTTACCAGTTACTCAAAGAGAAACTGAAAGCCGTGAAGCTAACAGGCTCGGTGGGCTACACCAGGCACGACTTCACAAAAGAGGATGTGATCATCCTTTCAAAAGGTAGCGAGGGATCCAGTGATCTTTGTGTCGGCTCTATAGTTGTAAATATCCACGTTCCCGACATCAAGCGCAAGAAGAAAGATGGATCCATCCTGTATGATATTAATTTCCCCAGGTTGATGGAGATAAGGACTGCAACGATCGAGGCTCTGAATAGCTACTATAATGCTGAGGAAGGATATAACTGGGTGATCTCACACCTGGATCCAGCCACTAAGGAGCAAGATCAAGATGAGCACTTCTTTCCTGTTTACCTGGAGATCTATATTAGACACAATAAGTAATTTTAAAATTATAGAACTATGATTTTATCAACAATGGGTATTAAGGCACTCTATTATGCGCCTATCAATAAGGCAGACCCAACCAAAATGCCTACTTCTGGCTTCAAGCCAGTGGATGTGTACCAGGATACTTGCACCTTCAAGGATAAGGATCCTACCACAACCACACACAAGAGCGAGACTTCTAACAAGAAGATCAACCAGGTATCCAAGGAAGGAAACGAGCTTGTTTTCTCTATTATGGATCCATCCAAGGCGATCCGTGCGGACTTCGAGGGTGGTAAGTATGATGAGATCAAGAAAACATATACTGAGCCAGAGGTGGCACAGAATATCGAAATGGCTCTGATCGTCCTTCCTACTGCTGGTGATGCGCTTCACATTTCATGTGCAAGCATTTCAGCACTTAAGAATACCACTTATTCCTCTAAGGGTATCTCTCTGGAAGATGTGACAGCCACACCAACCTACCCTATTGTTTATTCTGAGGATCTTACTATTCCTGGTAACTCATAAGGGATGTAAGAAAAGATGTTTCATAACTACACGGTGTAAAGCCTCCTATCCCCAGGATGGGGGGCTTTCTCTATTATAGTACATATAAACACAAAAAGCTATGAGTGAAGAAAGCAAGAAGAAAGAGCTTACAAGGGAGCAAAAGCTAGCGATTGAGGAAAAGGCGATCCAGGCACTCCTTGATATGGGTGTTAAATTCAGTGTTCCTTTGAAGATGGAGATCAAGACACAGCCAAAGAGAATAAGCTGGTGGAATCGCCACTTCCCTAACCACCAGATCATCTGGCATGATGATCGTTTCCCGAAAGACTGGGATGTGAGTATAGAGGATATTCCAGAAGCCGATCGCCAGAATATGCAAACGGTGTACCTCAGAAGGTTCTATGTTAAGCCTCTCTATCTGGGTACGATCGACAGGATCAGAGCCGAATATCTTAACATAGAGTTTGATGAGGAAAAGATCCAGGTAGCTCCAGGAGCTGAGAGCAAGAAGCTGTTTAAGTATATCCCGACAATGGCTAAGATCGCTGCAATGGCTGTTATCAACGACAAAAGGGTGACGGATCCAGAGAATGATGATGTGAAGGAACTCCAGGCATTCTTTATCGAGCACCTTACAGTAAACACCCTATCACGACTTGTTTCTATCATTTCCCAGATGATGAACACAGTGGGTTTTACGAACTCTATTCGATCAATCGTGGAACTTCCACAACCAACAAAGCCAAAGCAAAATCGAGTAGAGTAATCGGTTTAAATTCTGCATGGGGCAACAGAGGTGAAATCTGTAAAAACTATGGTTGGACTTTAGACTATTTGCAATGGCAAATATCCTGGGTGAACGTTCAGATGATCCTGGCAGATGCCGCAAGGTGTTTGGATGAGGATGAGGTGGAGGAACAGAATGTTACCACTAACGAGCTGAAATCCAAGGATGATATTAAGAATTTCATTAAAAACTTCATGTAAGTTATGGATAATATTAACGGTGGTTTAGCGTTTGCGGCAACGCTTGATATAAAGGACTTCAATGTGTCGGCTGATGCAATGAATGCAAGAGTTAAGCAGCTCTCTGATACTACAGCGGCTAAGGCGGCTGAAATGGATCAGTCACTCTTAACATTTGCTAAGAATGGTGCTGCCTATATTACTTCTTACCTGGTAGGTCAAGGCATGACGAACTTGCTTACGTCTATCGTACAGGTAAGAGGTCAGTTCCAACAGCTGGAGATCGCTTTTGAAACTATGCTGGGTTCCAAGAGCAAGGCACATGAACTGATGCAACAGATGGAGGAAACAGCCGCTAAGACACCGTTTGATCTGGATGGTGTTGCTAACGGTGCTAAACAGCTCCTGGCATACGGTGAGAGTGCTGATAAGGTAAATGATACCCTGGTTCGACTGGGTAACATAGCCTCTGGTTTGTCTTTGCCTCTTAATGATATTGTGTACCTGTATGGTACTACGATGGTTCAAGGTCGCTTGTATGCTGCGGATGTAAGGCAGTTCACTGGTCGAGGCATTCCGCTTGTGAAGGAGCTGGCAAAGATGTATGGTGTTACAGCGGATGAGATCAACAATATGGTATCTGCTGGTAAGATCGGATTCCCAGACGTTCAGAAGGTTCTTAACAAGCTCACGGATGAGGGAGGTCAGTTCTACAATCTGATGGAGAAGCAATCGAAATCCCTTACTGGTATGATCTCAAACCTGGGAGATACCTGGGATCAAGTACAGGATCATCTGGGAGAACAGAACCAGGATCTTTTTGCTGGAGCCATCAATGCGGCTGGGTACTTCCTGGAGCATCTGGAAGATATATTGAAGATGGTGAAGGCTGTAGCGATCGCCTATGGATCGTACAGGGCTGCACTCGTCTTGAATACTATCGCCACAAAGGGATTCACTGGTGTTGCACTCATTAACAACACTGTAGAACAGAGCAAGATAGCCCTTCTTAAGGTCAGAGCTACACTAACAGGTGAGGTAGCAGCACAGACAGCGGCAATGACAGCGGCAGAGAAGGCACACGTGGCTTCACTCCAGGCAGAGCTTACGGCTGAGGAACAGGCGAACCTTAAGAAAACTCTGAGGATCCAGGCTATTACGGCTCTCCTTACAACAGAACAGAAGCAATACTTATCTAACTTGAACCTCACTACATCCAGCCAGAGGTATGAGGCAGCAGCTATGGGAGTGCTCTCTGTAGAACAAAAGATGTCTCTCCAGAAAACAGAGCTGAATGCCAAGAGTGCCACATATCGTGCGGCTCTGGAGAAAGAGGTACTGGCTAAACGCAAGGCAACGGAGGCAACGCTGGAACAGCAGAGAGCCGAAGTAAAAGCATCCTATGCCAAGCTGGAAGCAGCCAAGAATGCGGCTATAGCATCCGCTCAGAGTGTGGAGGCGGCTAAGTACGAAGTTTACTGGGCTGAGAAAAGTGGGGATGCTACCAAGATCGAGACCGCACAGAAACGTCTGGCTACAGCGCAAGACCAGGCAGCAGCCAGCAGAAAGGCAGCTCTGGCAGCACAGACCCAGTTCTACACTGAGAAGAAGAACCTGGAGACAACAGCAAGCAAAGCATCTACAGCGGCAACAGCGGCAGACAATGCGGCTAAGGAAGCCCAGGTGGTGGTCACTGGTACAGCTACAGCGGCAACAAATACATTCACTCTCGCTGTGAAGAACCTCTGGAAGGCATTTAAGGCGAATCCTCTGGGATGGATCATCACTCTGGCTGGTATCGCTTATTCAGCTTTTGAAATGCTCAGAGGATCTGAGGAAGAAACGGACACTGTAACCCAGCAGCTCACTGAGCACACCAGAAAAGCATCTGATGAGTTCAATGCCCAGGCTGCAAAGATTGATGCACTGGAAGCACAGATACACGATGAGAACCTATCTAACTCCAAGAAGATAGAACTGATCGGACAGCTGAAAGCGATCATCCCTGGATATAACGCTGAGCTATCCAAGGAAGGTAAGATCATCAATGAGAATACGGCAGCTATCACAGCCTATCTTACACAGCTTGAAAAGCAGATCAAACTTAAGGCGGCACAAGAGGATCTGGAGGCAGCATACAAGAAGAAAAGACAGCTTGAAAAGCAGCAGAAGAAGCAAGAAAAGGATGCTAAGAATGCTGATACATCAAGAACGACACTATATAACAACGCTGGTGCTTTCATCCCTACACCTATCGTGGGAGCCAAGGAATCTGGTGATGCACATAGCAAATTGAACCAGACAAAAAAGGATCTGGCAGAAACAAACGCTACGATCGAAGAACTAAAGACTGAGATAAGAACCACTACTGTTGCTACAGATAATGGTACTAAAAAGATCCAGACTTACGGACAGCAAGTAGCCAGTGTTCGATCACAGATCGCCCGATTAAACCAGGAGATCAAGAATGCCAGAGCTGGAAAGGTCAAACAGAACAATCTGGCAGAATATATCGCAAATAAGCAGAAGGAGCTACAGGAAGCCCAGTCAAGGCTCACAGCACTCACTGGAGACAAAGGCGGCTCTGGTGGAGGTGGTGGAGGCGGTCACACTGGCGGTGGCGGCAACACTACTGAAAAGAAAACCTTTGATGAGATCATGGCTTACAAGCGTAAGCAGTATGAACTATACTACCAGTGGCAGCAGAACCTGGGCAAGGATGTAGCTGATAAGAAATTCGCTGATCTGATCAAGTCTGGCACATCCTTCCTGGCATGGGTGAACGGACACATCAATGCACTTAAAGAAGCGAAGGCTAAGCGTGGTTTATCGGATGAGGAAAACAGCGATCTTAATTCCCTTATGGTTCAGAGGGATGAGCTGATGGGAGTTAAGTCTGCTATGGATGCCTTCAAGGATAGTGTGGAGGCTGCAATCTCCAAGGCTTCCAGCCTGGATGAAAAACTCCAGGCTATAGCTGATGCCAAGGATAAGCTGAGTAATGGAGGCTACGGCTTGAACCCAGAAGATAAGCTCCAGGGTGCAATATTCCTGGAGGATAAGCAGAAGGCAGCAGATCAAGATGTGGCTAAAATGGTAGAGCAATACCAGGACTACACCCAGAAGCGACTGGCTATCGAAAAGGAGTTCGATGCGGATATTTCACTCCTGGAGAAGAAGCGAACCAAGGCAAAGGCTACAGGCAACACCGATGAGGTGGATAAGCTAACTGGAGCCATATCACAGGCTACAGCGGCAAAGGGAAAATCTCTCATGGCTGTAGATCTGGAACAGCTTAAGGCAGATCCAGACTACATCAAGGCATTTGAGAACTTGAATGATGTTTCAACTGAAACCCTGGAGAAGTTGAAGCAAGAGTTTGAGAGTGCAAAGCAAACAGCTGCTGAGAGCTTGAACCCAGAAGATCTGAGGGAGTACACAAGCACCATCCAGGCACTTACTGATGAGATCAACAATAGGAACCCTTTCACAGCCCTTAAGAAGGCTAAGGAGGATCTTAAAACAGCCGATGAGGAACTGAGACAGGCAGAGCTGCGAGTTACCCAGGCACAGACTAAATTCGGTAAGGGATCCAAAGAGGAACAGGCAGCACTTGAAAAGCTCAGACAGGCAAAGGATAAGCAGATCAAGAAGAACAGACAGTACCAGGCAGCTGAGAAAAGCGTTACTGGTTCCATCAAGGAGCTGTGTGACAACCTGGATCAAGTTGGTTCTACGATCGGTGGCACTGTTGGTGAGGTTGTTTCTCTGATCGGTCAGATCGGATCTGTAACGATGGCTTCCATCCAGGGATTCGAGACAGCGGCAAACGCTTCATCCAAGGCGATCAGCACTCTGGAGAAAGCATCCGTGATCCTCACTATAATTTCGTCAGCTTACCAGATAGCCAGCAAGATCATTTCCATCTTCTCAGATGATGATGGTGAAGCGGCTTATCAGAAGGCAAAGGAAATGTATAAGAGCTATATCCAGGTTCTGAATGATGTGATCGACAAGCAGAAGGAACTTGTTTCCACTCTGGATGTCAAGAACGCACAGAACTCATACGAGTATGCAAAGAGCCTGTATGACAAGCAAGCCGATGCTGCAAGACAGATGGGTAAGGACTACCTTAACTCTGGAGCCAGCCATGGATTCCTGGGTATTGGATCAAAAGCCTCTCATGGTGTCAAGCAGCGAGAGAATATGAGTTCAGAAGCCTGGGGACAGCTGGATGAATGGGCTAAGGAGAACAATATCACAAAGCAGATCTTGAACAGCATTAAAAGTGGTCGTATGACTGGCTTGTTTGATCTCACTATCGAACAGATAATGACTTTGAAGGAGCAAGCACCTCTTTTCTTTGCTAAACTGGATTCGGACACACAAGACTACTTGAATGATCTTGTAGGTGTCAAGGATGCCCAGGATGAGCTTCTTAAAACTCTGAATGAAGGCATTACTGGTGTGGACTTTGATTCTGTTGGCGATGATTTCCAGGATATGCTTACGGATATGGATTCAGATGCAAAGACTATGCTACAGAACCTATCTAATAGTTTTTCTGAAATGATGCGCAAATCTCTGATCCAGCAGATGTATAAAGCCCAGTATAAAGATCAACTGCAGAAGTGGTACAATATGTGGGCTGATGCCATGAAGGATGGTTCTGATGGTGGCACTACGATCACAGATAAGGAACAGGAGGCACTTGATTCCCTTAAGAACAGCATCATCCATGGCGCAACGGATGCGGCTCAGAAGATCAATGAGCAATTTAAAACAGCTGATGATGTTCTGGATAAAAGTTCCCTGGAGGGAGCCGTGGCTTCACTCTCTGAGGAAACAGGCTCAAAGATCGCTGGTGCAATGAATGCAACCAACATCAACCTGGCAGATCTTACAGAGGTTGCCAGAAACCAGCTGATCTACCAGGCTCAGACAGCTCACAATACAGAACTGATCCACCAGGAAATGGTAGGCTTAAGAAACGATTTTAAAAAACTTCAAAATAACGGCTCTCTCCTATCACAGGGGATCGCCTAAAACATCAAGATTATGGATACAAATATGGTTCTTTATCTGCCTTTCGATGATCCAGAAGGATCAAAGGCTTATGATTTTTCTCAGTACAGGAACGATGCTGAGCTTTCTAACGGTGCTGGATTCACTAAGGATTCAGCACACGGCAAGGCTCTGGCTCTCAATCTTAAAGGAGAGTGTTCTACAGTGACAGCGATTCCGCTCTCTGGAAACTTCACTCTCATGTGCTATGTTAAGAGTACCACAGATCTTGTATGGCTCATTAATTACAGCGGACTGGAGAACTACAGACAGGGCTTCATTAAACAATCTCTGGCGAACAGAACGACTGGATATATCCAGTTAGTTTTCGTGAAGGAAGGAACAACGCTTAAGGTCTATGCTGAAAACCAGCTTCTGGATGTGGTAAGCCTTCCAGACGGATCTCCTACAGGCTTCACACTGAATGATTTCAACCTGGCTGGCAGTGAGGCACAGGTGGATGATCTCAAAGTGTTTAACAAGGCTATGTCTTTCACAGAGATCAGAGCTGCCTCTAACTACCAGACGGATGTAGAATATTACATCAACGGAAAGAACTTCAAGGACTTTGCCGTGGAGGTGTCTAAATCTGCTGGTCTGGTTGGTGGTCTTGCTAAAAAGTCAAGTCTGGAAGTGGACTGGGACGATTACCACGGCACAGTCAAGGATACCTCTAACCCAAGATACAAGGATAGGACAATCACGCTGCAATGCTTCATCCAGGCTTCCAGCAGATCCCAGTTTGTTTCCAGGGTAAGAGAGTTCTTCAATGAGTTTGAAGGAGGTGGTACTAAGCGTTTCGTATGTGAGTATGATGGTGATGCCAAGCCTCTTGTGTATGAGGTCACACGTGAGGATGAAGCCGATCCAGATAAAACCTGGGGCAAGTATAACGAGGGCTTGATGGTTGGAACCTTCACTTTGAAGCTGGTAGAGTACAACCCTGTTAAGCGTGTGCTCAGACACATAGGATCAATAGCCAACACTGAATGTGTTATCGACTTTACAAGTTATAAGATGGTTGATATTTACTGGGGCGATGGCAGCATGACACCTAACGTGTCTGGATCCAAGCAGCACGTGGTACACAATTATCCACAGCCAGGACAGTATGATGTGATCATGGCTGGTGTGATCGAGGATATAACTGATTTCAGTACTAACGATATTGTTATATGGGACAATTTACATTAATCAAACGCAATGGCACAAGGATTCCTCTGAATAAGAGGATTCCTTTCTGTGCCGTAAAGACAGCTCAGCAAAGCCGATCACTTATGGCAGATGATACCGTCACACTGGAGGTGGTATCAACCTTTCTGATCGACTTTGAAAAGGGCGATAAGATCAAGATAGATTCCGACTGGTACACCATCCGTACAACGGTGGATCGTACCAAAAATTCAGAGGATCAGTATAACTATTCTATAACTCTGTATGGCTGCATCTATGATCTTATGAAGGTGATGTTCCGTGATACAGACGTAAACGGAAGATCCACCTCTCTAACCTTCGATCTTACCTATTCCATAAAGGATTTCGTGAAGGTGATCATCTACAACATGAACAGAGACTATCCTGGCGAATGGGTGTTTGATGATAAGGACTGCCCAGAAACTGAGCCTAAGACGGTAAGTTTCTCATGTCAGAACTGCCTACAGACACTGCAGAACGAATGCAAGGACTTTGATGTGGACTTCCAGATCACTACAGATAAGGATGGTATCCACCATATCAAGATCGGTAAGTTCGGATCTGTAGTAACTCCACCGAATGGTGATAAATACTTCCAGTGGGGACGTGGGCATGGTCTTTTCACTCTGGTGGAAGGTAAGGTGGATGATAAGGCGATCATTACCAGAATGTATGGTGAAGGTGGAACCAATAATATCCCAACAGCCTACAGAAATTATTCTGAAAGGCTCCAGCTTCCTTATCCTCAGAGACTGAATAAGCATGATCATAAATTATCTGATGGTACGGTCGTAAAAGCTAAAACGATGCAGATAGGCTGCACAGATGATAATAAGCGATACATAGAAGATGCGGCTCTGAGCAAGAAGATCGGTGTGGAGGAAGATGCCATCCAGAACGATGATATTTATCCTAGACGCACAGGCAAGGTAACAGCTCTGGGTGATGATGTCTATACCTTCATGGATGATACAATGGACTTTGATCTGAAAGCATCCAACAGCAATGGAACCACATACCTCATAGATGGAACCTCTGCCAAGATAACGTTTATCACTGGTCGTTTGGCTGGTCGTGAGTTTGAGCTACATGATTACGATCACAGCACTAAGAAATTCATCCTTAAGCCATATAAGGATGCACGTGGTCTTGTGTTCCCTACGAGCAATACAACAGCCTTCCAGATCAGAGAAGGAGATCAGTATAAGATCACGGATATAATCATGCCAGATTCTTACATAGAGGATGCTGAGGAAGATCTTTGGTTCTACGTATATGACAAGTTCTTACAGGCTAAACAAGCCAGGGCACAGTATGCGCTTACCTTCTCTAGAAGCTATTTTATCGAGAATATGCCAAAGGATAGCGACAGCTGCCTTTTCACTCCTGGTGATTACGTTCCTATCAAGGATGAGCGTTTCAACCTGGAGAAGAATATACGTATCCAGAAGGTTGAGAGGAACCTGTTACTGAGACACGATTACACTCTCACTATTTCTGATACAGCAACGATCAGCATCATAAACCAGGCTGTTATCAACGTACAGAAGCACGACACGATCCTGGAGGCTAACAGGCTGAAAGATCTTACCAGGGCAAAGTATGGCTGGAGAACAACAGAGGAACTGAGAAACATGATCTACGATCCAGACGGATATTTCGATACAGACAACATCAAGCCAAACAGTATAGACACAAATATGCTCACTGTAGGATCCAAGAGCCAGCAGTTTGTTCTGGCAGACGTGATCATGCAAGCGAACATGGGTGGTGATCCTAACCTTTTCAAGGCTACATCTGGAACACTTTGCCATCTTTCGATCTCAGACACAGATATTAGGTACTGGAAGATAGCTGCACTGGAAGCTACCTTATCAGAGGCTGGAGGTTATTATCTCTTTGCCAAGTGCTCAAAGAAGGGAGATACAGGATCCTGGTATTTAACCCAGGAACAGCTTAAGTTTGAGCCTACATCCGATCCGAATAACTACTACTTCCAGGTTGGAGTTCTTTCTTCTGTGTATGATGCCAGCTGGAGAGACTTTGTAACTACATACGGCTTCACACGTATCAATGGCAACACGATCACTACTGGTAAGATCGTCACTTCTGATGGATATTGCTACCTGGATCTGGATGGAAACAAGTTCAGAATGGGAGATAAGCAGTCTTACATAGATTACAACGTTCAGCAAAGAGGACAGATCACGCTTCATAACGTAAGGCTCCTATCTACATCTGGAGATTCTTCTGAGATAGGTGTGTACCGTGGCGAATACAACGCATCCTATGTTTACTATAAGGGTGATGAAGTTTCTTACACGAATAATGGTGTGACAGCCACATACAGATACATCTACAGCGAACCTACTAAGGGCTATGCTCCTACTGTAGGAACCTACTGGCAGTGTATTGCCAAGGGTAAGGATGGAGAAGCTGGAGAAACACCAAAGATCGGAGATAACGGAAACTGGTGGATCGGATCTGTAGATACAGGTATCAAGGCAGAAGGTGTGGATGGAAATGGAGTTAATATCCTGGGATCCTATGACAGCGAGGCTGAGCTTAAGGCTGCACATCCTAAAGGCTCACCTGGTGATGCTTATATCGTGGCTGGAGATCTATACAGCTGGGATGATGTTCACAAGGTGTGGAAGAATGGCGGTCGTATCAAGGGTGATGCTGGCGATACTCCTTACATTATGAATGGTTACTGGTGGATCGGATCCACTAACACAGGTGTCAAGGCTAAGGGTGAGGATGCTGTGATGTATGAGATCCTTCCTAGTGTTCGCATCTATTCAGATACGATGGTGGCGGCTGGCGATTCTCTGAGAGTGTCGATTAACAAGATCACTGGTTCAAACACAGAGAACTTAACATCCCTTCCAAATGGATTCTCCTTAACCATGTTTGGATATGGAACCGATCACATAGGTAAGCCTACATCTAAGGCGATCTCTCTTGATACCTCATATAAGCTGAGTGATCTGAAAACATCCCTTAAGGCGAATATGAGCCTGGAGGTGGTTCTGGCTGGCACAAACCAGGTGATCGTAACTAAGATCTCAATGCCATACGTAAAGGATGGAGAGAAGGGAACACCAGGCGCACCTGGTGAGGATGGAAGAACCAGCTACACCCACTTCAAGTATTCCAACGATGGCGGTTTGTCGTTCACAGGAAACAATGGAGAAGAACCAGGATCACACCTTGGACAGTACACAGACTTCGAGGAAATGGATAGCAGCGATCCTACGAGATACACCTGGGCACTGATCCAGGGAGAAGCTGGAAACAGCGGTATTGATGCTGCTGCAAGCTCCTACTTTGAATGTCGGTACGCAAAGAACGGATCTACAGTTGAGCCTCCTACTCTCGATGCAACAGCCCTGGAGCCTACAGGATGGAGCCTCCAGATGCCAAGTGTCGGCAAACTGGAATATCTCTGGATGAGTATGGCACAGAAAAGTAAGCTGGTAGAGCAAACCTATTGCCATATACCTTTTACAGCTAAGGATGGATGCAATGATATAACTGGTAACTATTCCACAGAGCTAGGTTCTGGCGGTTCCATAGTCACAGAAGGTGATCGCCAATTTCTGAGCCTTCCAGATGATTCAGATCTGAGAATTAAGTATGATCTTCCTTTCGGGGAGAACTTCACAATATTCTTCTGGTTCAAGACGGATCAGAAGAAGATCGGATGGGCTATCCAGGATGCTGCCTTCACTCTCAATATGAAGGAAATGGATGTGAAGCCTGGAACATGGATGCACCTGGCATTCAGATTCAGTGATCGCACCGTATCATGCTTTTTGAATGGTGTAAGACAGGCAACGGCTTCTCTTAACAAGAAGCTGATCGGTTTCACGGTCTATGATAGCAATATGTATGCAAGCGCAAACTGCTATGATGAGTTTAGGATGGTCAATGGTGCTCTGGCTGATGTTGATATTGTCAAGGTGTACCAGGATAAGGCAGATAAGCTGCTATCTAACTGGAGTGTTCCTACACGTATTTCACCTTACGATGGCAAGGATGGAGTTTCTGTAATGGCACGTTATTCATCCGACAAGCAGAACTGGCATACATCATTCCAGACTGGAGATCAATGGATGCAAACATCATCCGATTCTGGCAACACCTGGGGAGAGTCTTGCAAGATCGTGGGCGAAGCTGGTACAAACGGAAAGTACACAGATTATTCATTCGCCACTTCAAAGGATCTCACGACTAAGGATGTGTTCACTTCACCAAGGATCTACACAACGTGGTCGGATGCGCCTGTAGCTACTACCAAAGATTATCCTTATCTCTGGATGAAGGTGGTAGAGGTAGATTCCAACGGAAAGAAATCACAGGCACGTTACACCAGGCTTACAGGCGATCCTGGAAAGGATGGTGTTGATGGTGTTGATTCAAAGTATATCTATCTGAGGGGTACAGGCTTGAACAGGACAGCAGACGGACAGGTTACGATCTACAACGGAACAAAGACTGAGACGATCACTTGTGCCACCAGAGGATTAACCCTGGTAAGGGTGGATCGTTCCTCTCTGGCTGTGCTGGAAACGTACAAATGTGACACATACAGCAATGTAGATTCCACGCTGATTGCATTCGCCAAAAAGATCAAGGCATATAACTCTGAATGTTTCATTTGCCTGGTAAGCTATGATGCTGTAGCCTGGAATGATAGCTTGATAGATGCGCTTAAGTATTGTGGAGGAACTGATCTTAACAACAGGGCACAGGGTCGTTATCCATTTGCATTCCTGGGAATACCAGGCATGGCACAAGGTTACGCTCAGATGATCCAAAGCTCTGATTCTTCCAGTGCTCCTTATGCTGAGATCTCTGCTTATATCGCTAACAGAATGTTCTCTACTGCCAAAGCTGTAGAAGAAACCTGTAGGCTTGATCTATCTAACGAGAATGAAACCGTTACTTGCGATTCAAGCGGAAAGGTGATCGGTTCCATACAGGGAACCCAGGCTACTCTCTATAAGGGATCCTCTGTAGTGTCTGGTGTATCTTATTCGTGTTCAGCAAGCGGATGTAGCTATAGTTTCAGTACCACTACTGGAAAGGCTACTAACATAGATATGAGTAGCAATAAGGCAACACTAACAATCTCATGCACTTATGATGGTGTTACCTATTCGGCTGTATATACGATCTCTAAGGTATATCCTGGCAAGGATGGATCTGATGCTGTATCCAGATACCTGGAGCTATCATGTACCAGTGTCAAGGTTGATAAGAGTGGAAATGTATCTCCTTCAAAGGTCACTGCAAAACAGATGAAACAGGTTGGTGGTAAGGCTCCAGAAAACACTGCCGACTTGTATCTGGTAGGTCTTGCATCATCCAAGAGCACAGCGACACAGCTTAAGGAGAAGTCTATCACGATCAACGTATCAAGCTCAGATTCATGGGTGGATTTCACGCTTAAGGATGGATCTGGCAACGTCTATGACACAGAACGTGTTCCAGTGATCAAGGATGGAAAGGATGGCATTAATGGTACAAACGGTAAGGATGGAACCAACGGAAAAGACGGTGCTCCTGGCACTCCAGGAAAGGATGGTGCTCCAGGAACACCTGGTAAGGATGGAAAGGATGGTATTGATGGCAAAGATGGTAGAGACGGAACAGATGGCTATAGCCTGGCTCCTATCTATCGTGGAGAATATTCAGCATCAAAGACTTACTACGGAACCCAGTACCGTGTTGATATTGTCAAGTACAATGGTATCTATTACGTGGCACGTGTCGATGCTGGAACCTTCTCTAACGTGGCTCCTACGAACACATCCAAGTGGAACCCTTTCGGTGCTCAGTTTGAGAGCATAGCAACTAACTTGCTTCTGGCTGAGGGTGCTAATATCGGAGACTGGTTCCTGTCTGGAGGTAAGATTGTTTCTACTCTGAGTACAACATCCAGCGGAAAGATCACTCTTGATGCTAAGGGAGGTTTGATCCAGGTAGAGAGTGCTATATCTGGTGGAGATCACTCACTATACACAGGCATGGGTGCTAAGATCACTCTTGATGCAAACAGAGGTGTAGTACAGGCAACTGCAAAGAATGCTCCAAGCTATTCAACAGGAACCGCTTATATGTCACCATCTGGAATATTCGCTAACATGGCTGGAACCGATTCCATATCAGCATCAACAGGAAGATCGCACAGATCGGCTATCGTGGGTCTCGGATTCGCTAATGTATCTAAGTCTGATTATGAGTTGAATGCTGATGAAACGCTTGTAGCTGGTGTATATGGTAGAGCTGATAACCAGGGGTCAGCTCCAGCATACGGTGGATATTTCTGGGATCTCAAAGCGTGTGGACTGATCCTTAACACTAGGTTCATAGGTGATAGTTCCAGCTATAGTGAACGCTGTCTATCTAAAAGCGTATCATTCGTGATCGGATTGTGTAACAGTAAGGTAGTTAAGGATGTATATCTTCCTAACGACACTAAGAACGGAAGAATAATCAAGTTCAAGCAGATGGGAGCTGGAGCAATGCGTGTTCGACCTATGTCTGGGCAGCACATCTACGATGATACAACTGAGAATGATTACTATGATTGTAGAGAAGGTGAGTGCCTGGAGTTCGTATTTGGTATATGGGTGAAAGGTTCTACCACCACTAATGTATGGACTGTAAGTAAGTATAAATATTAAAGTTATGAAGTTACTAGGTAAGATTAATGAGTTCGGTTTCCTGGAAGGAAAGGAAGTATCAGACTACTGCCAGAGCTACCAGGGAACTGATGGGAATATCCACCAGAAGATCATTACTGCAGAAGATCAGACTAAGGATCTCCTTATCCAGGGCTGGAAGCCTGTGGATAATATTGATGAGAGCAAGCTGGAGTGTGAAGAAGGCTATGTGGTAAGAGCCATACCTTATGATGCTGGTGATCATATCGCATTCAAGTATGAGAAGGTTCCAGATTCTCAGATGTACAAACGCAAGATCCAGGATCTCAAAGATGAGCTTTCTGGATCGGACTACAAGATCACGAAGTGCTATGAAGCATCCCTTATGGGGTACGAATTGCCTTACGATCTCCAGGAGCTTCACAAGGTTCGCCAGGAGCTGAGGGATCGGATCAATGGTCTGGAGAATGTTTTATCAAACATACAAAAACAATGAGCTGGATAACTGAGAGCAACAGGCAGAAGCATTTCTGGTATGCCATACCATGTGGCTTCTTGCTTACTATTTTGTTCGTGCTGGTTTGGCTGCTGGTATGGAGTTCAAGGATAAGTCTTACGGAGACAAGTGGGACTGGCTTGATTTCCTGGCTACGATCCTGGGTGGTCTGGTAGGACAGATCATCCAGGGCATAGCCCTACTTTTAATGTGGAAAGGAGGTGTAATATAAGATTTTTGGTAGATATTTGTATAATTAATCTTAATTGATGCGTATCTCATACGCATTTTTTGTATATTTGCAGCAGAATAAGAATTATAAACATCAAACACGTTTAAGCGTATGGATGAAGTAAAGAGTATCCGCATCCTTTCTCACGGAAAGGTAGAGGATCTGAAAAAAGGCTTCAAGTTTGAGGATGGAAGCAGTTTCTCTGTGTTTGTTCGCCAGAAGAAGATCAACACAATGGATTCAAACGTTCTTCTCACTTGCAAGCTGATCGGTGATAAAGGCGCAAGCCCTTTGCCAGTTCCTATTGGTGACTGGTCTCCAGCTATGATAACAGAGATTTCCCCAGGTGCTATCTCGCTGGATGAATATGAAGTTTACTGGGGATCTGGTAAGGTATTCTAAATTATAATAACATGGGTTTAATTTTAGGTAGTGGTAGCGGAACAAAACCACAGTTCCCTTATGATATGTGGTATGGAGTTCAGCACGACAACACAAGCAAGGACTACAAGTTAAAGAGAGTGGGCAACCTGGAACTGCATAAAACTTTGCCGCTCCAGAACCGTATGAAGCGTTTCGTGGAAAATGAGGATGGTACAGTTAAGTACTACCTTCATCCTAACGATTCTCGCTTAACAGAAGGTGGAGCTAAGGCGATCCTGGATGGATCAGATGGTAATGTGATGCTGGAGCTTCCAGAGCACTATTTCCGTCTGGAGATCAATGGTACATCATGGATCTATGCTATCAGTGAGTATCCGCTTCCAGGTTTCACTAAGGTAGAACGACAAACGATCTCTCCTTGGTTCGCTACTTATGATAATGTGAATAAGAAGCCTGTATCTGCTTCCTTCCTTACATGGGATGGCGATAATGTGAAGAGAGATTCAAACGGTCTGCCAGTATTTTCAGCTAATGCCGCTAATTGTCGTGGTGGTAGCAATAACGCTTCCTGGGATGGCACATACAGAAGTATGATCGGTATGGGTCGTACCTCAGTAAGCAAGAGTACTGTGCGTGGATGGTGTAACGCTGTCGGTAATGGCATCCATCATGGAGCTGGTAGAGCTTACAACACGATCAAGTGGTTCCAGCGTATCGAATACGCTTCAATGTACAACCAGGATGCTTACACGGCTCAGCTTACAGATGAGGGCTATCACCAGGGAGGTTTAGGATCTGGATGCTCTTGTGATGGTAATCAGTGGAACACCCACAACGGATACAGTCCTTTCATACCTTGCGGTGTCACGCTTCCACTTGGTAACAACACAGGAAAGGTTTCCTATACTGTTAAGAACTGGGCTGGTGGTGGCACAGATAAGGTATTCCAGGTAACATCATACCGTGGTTTCGGTGTTCCTTTTGAATATCTCTGGATGCTGGCAGATGATTTCCTGGTATATTATGGCGAAAGCGAAAGCACGCTGTATGTATGCAAGGATCCTTCTAAGTTCACTTCTCACTCTGATTCTGCCACAACGGTTCCAGAAGGATATGAGGCGGCTGTATCACTGCCACGTGATGAAGGTTATGGACTTGTAGAGGGTATCACCAGCTACGGCTTATCTGCTGTTAGCAAGGTAGGTGGCTCACCTACTACAGGTAATACTGATTATTTCTGGAGAAATGCCACAGTAGGCTGGTGGGGTGCTCTGCTCGGTGCGGGTGCGAATAATGGTGCGGGTGCTGGGTTCGGCTGTCTGAGTGCGAATAGTCGCTCCTCGAATTCGACTGCGTTTATTGGGTTCCGCTTGTGCCGAAATTAAAAAATAAGGTACGGAAAGTTCGGTGTGCGGTTCGGCACGGCTTCGACCTGGCTGCAAAGTACACTGAACTTTCAAAGCATTTCAGAAAAATCAGAATTGAGAAAATAAAGTAAAAATATACACGGTGGCGATCTCCAGGGGTGCTCTGCTCGGTGCGAATGCGAATAATGGTGCGAATGCTGGGTTCGGCTATCTGAATGCGAATAATCGCTCCTCGAATTCGAATGCGAATATTGGGTTCCGCTTTTACCGTGATTTCTAATTTAATAAAGATATTGTAGGAGTTTCGCCACCCTACCACACAGGATCCACTGGCACGTCTGGTGGATGGTAAAATAATATATGATGGATAATAAAGCTGTGCAAGTAAGACAATGGGGTCACAAAGCTCAGAACAACGTCCACGGCACTAAGGATAATAATAAGGTGATCATCCCTTATGTGTATCAAGATTTCGATGATGTAGGCTATTACATAGGTAACACTGGTAAACTGCTTATATCTCCTACTGCAAAGATAAGAAACGTATATCCTCTGATATATTCAACAGAGAATTTGATTTTATCTCAGTACACAGCACAGAAGGGTAAGAAGGATCGCACAGAGATAGATGAGTTCAATGAGAATATCAATGAAAATCTACAGATTCTGTATGAGATCCTATCTGAAAAGACTTACGTTCCTGGTGAATATAAGGTGAAGGAGATACACGATCCAAAAGATCGTATCATTATGATAGCACCTTTCTTTCCAGATCGTATCATTCACCACTGCGTGATCAACGTGTTAAGCCCTTTTTGGACGCACATTTTCATAGCCAACACCTATGCTTGTATCAAAGGTAGAGGTATCCAGAAATGCGCTGATGATGTAGGCAAGGCACTCATGCTTGATTTCGCTGGTACACAGTTCTGTCTGAAAACGGACATTACGAAGTACTATGACCACATAGATCATGCTGTATTGAAGGCTATCCTAAGATACACCATAGATGATGAGGATCTCCTGGAGCTGCTGTTTAAGATAATTGATAGTAACGGTAAGAATGTAGGTTTGCCTATTGGCAATTTCACAAGTCAGAATCTGGCTAACATATATCTGGCATACTTTGACCACTGGGTTAAGGAAGAACTTGCCAGGATGGTTAAGCAGAAGTTCGGCTGCAAGATATACTATTTCCGATATATGGATGATATGGTATTCCTGGCAGAAACAAAAGAAGCACTCCAGTTCGTTCTGGATATGGCTGGTTTGTACATGGGAGCTGAGCTTCATGTGGAATTTAAGCACACATGGCAGATCTTTCCTGTAGATGATCGCTCTATCGACTTTGTGGGATTCAAGCAGAACCACTATAATATTCTGCTGAGAAAGACGATCCTTCTTAAGTTCTATAAGAAACTGGAGGAAACTCAGAAGCACTATCTCATTAAGAACGAAGAGGACATCAAGCACCTATTTCCATCCGAATATGGCTGGATCATTAAGTGCTCGGAACAACACAAGAATTTCATATTTAATAAATGTATAAATTATGGAAACATTAAGACTGAAAACAGGGCTGATCTCTGTAGATAAGCCACAGGTGATTGATGATCTGAGAAATGGTCAGAGTACGTTCAACTACAACCACAACATCAAGGAGATTGAGGTGGAACAGAACGCTGGTAACACAGAGGCTGGCGAAGGTGAAGGCTCAGAGCCTAAGAAGGTAAAGAGCTGGCAGTATGACAGCTTGCGTGTTGAGTATCCTCGCACAGGTAACAACATCCTCGAAACGCTTCTCACTGAGAAGTACCCACAGGATCAGCAGCAGAAGCTGGTGAATGACTACCAGGCTGCACAGCTTGGTATCCTGGAGGATGAGGAAGCCGATAATGCTGTTGCATCCTACAAGGCATTCTTGCAAGATCGAAAGGCTATCAAGGCGATGGTTAAGGCTGATTGTGTAACTTATAACATTCCAGACAGCATCTAATTAGAATATGGAGATAGAAGATTTTGTCGATGAGGAAGGAGGAAACCAGGCTGATCTTTTCTGCTGTGAGTTCACCTCAATAGATGTAGTGATAAACAAGGTTAAGGTTTTCACTGGTGCGATTAACAAGAGCACTGAGAATGGAGATCGATGCCTGGTAGCCTATGCTCCAGATTCCAACAACCCAAACGATATGGAACCAGCATCCGCTTTCTTCACTGAGAGCAAAAAGCTAAAGGAACTATTCCTTAACCCTAACAGGAAGTTTCCGTTCCGTGGAGTGATCAAGGTTGTTAGATATGGAGAGAACGCTGGCTTTAAAATGTTTTCTCCTTCCAGTCCTATCACCAGGGATGATGAAGATAATCTCAGATTCTATCAACGCTGCAAATTCAAAAAGAACAGATAGAGCCTATGTATTCATTATTAATTGGTGTGAGAATGGAGCTTATCATTATAGTGATAGCCTGTTTTATCGTATTGCTTGCTATGGCTATAGATCTTGCCTCTGGTCTGGCTAAAGCTAAGGTCAGAGGTGAGATAAGATCATCCTGGGGATTGAAGCGGTCGCTGATCAAGTTCATCACCTACGAAGGTGGTATGCTCATAGCGGCTGGTATAGACTTGCTGATCTTCTTATGTAAGGTCATGGCACTAGTCCACCTGGAGATCCTGGAAGGAATACCTATAGTAACTTGCATGGTTGGTATATTCCTCCTGGTTGTTGAGTGGCTATCGGTGCGAGAGAAGGCAGACGAGAAAACTAAAACAGAGTTTTCACGTGTTGAGAAGCTGGCTAAGACAATGGTAAGCAGACAGGAGCTTGTGGATGCTCTTACAGATGCGCTTTCACAGGCAAGTAAAAACAGATCTAAAGATTAAGGTTATGAAGATACTTATAGACAATGGTCATGGTGAAGAAACACCAGGTAAGAGATCACCAGATGGTCTTTTCCGAGAATACAAGTATGCCCGACAAATAGCTGAGGAAGTTGTGAAGCAGCTCCAGGATAATGGCTATGATGCACAGCGTATCGTCACAGAGGATAACGATGTATCTCTGGCTGAGAGGTGCAAGCGTGTGAATGCCATCTGTGATAAGGTTGGAGCTTGCAATGTGATCCTGGTATCGGTTCACGTGGATGCCGCTGGCAATGGTCAGTGGATGAATGCCTCTGGCTGGAGTGCTTTCACGTCACGTGGTCAGACTAAGGCAGACGTTCTGGCTGATAGCCTCTATGATGCTGCAAAGAAGATCCTGGCTGGCAAGAAGATCCGCACAGATTTCTCTGATAAGGATCCAGACTTTGAGGCTGGCTTCTACATTTTGAAGCATACAAAGTGCCCAGCTGTGCTAACAGAGAACTTCTTCCAGGACAATAAGGATGATGTGTCCTGGCTGTTGTCACTGGAAGGAAAGAATGCTATCGTGAAGGTTCACGTGGAAGGGATCATTAATTATATCAAGGAGCATGGAAAATAAGATCAGAAGATTACTCGATAAGTGCTTTCCCTTACTTATTATAGCCCTTATTGTTGCCTGTACGTATGTGTATAGGCATACGATGGAAACCAGGCAAGAAAATGCAAGGCTCGAAAAGAACCAGGCAGCACTTGTGGATTCAGTCAGACACAGAAAGACTGAGACAGGTAAGGAAGTGGCATCCGTCCAGAGTGTGACGGTGAACAATACAGAGCTGAAAGAACAGTTTCAGGATCTGAATGATATAGTGAAGGATCTCAGTCTTAAGTTGAAACGTGTTCAACAGATCAGCAAGGCATCCAGCGAGACGAAGATCAAGGCTGCAACAGATCTGAAAGACAGTATCATCTATGTGGATAGTTCGGCATATAAGATACAGGCGATCAGATATTCTGATCCCTGGGTGAACGTGGAGGGGATTATTGATAAGAAGAAGGTATCCCTGGATATTGTATCAAGAGATACCCTATACACTGTTTTACACAGAGTACCGAAAAAATTCTTATTCTTTAAATTTGGGACAAAGTGTATAAGACAGGAGATCGTATCAAGCAATCCTCATACACGTATAACATTCGCCAGGACAGTGCTCCTGGAGAAATGAACGCTTTTTGTGGAATAAATCTATTCGTGGATCCGTTTGCCTGGGAAGGTGGACGGATTTTTTCTTGAAAATTTGGCTGTTTGAAAATAAATATGTAACTTTGCACCACCGATGTAATAATCGGAACTTGCATTTGAGATCCGTGCCTACATTTTGGGTACGGATTTCTTCATTTATAGACAGAAGTTCCACGAATATTCCACAAAAAGTGAAGGAAATGATGTAACTCTCTGATATTCATATATCAAGATAGATCTTTCCTAAACCTTTGATCCGAGTTCGATTCTCGGTGGGACCACGTAAAAATAAAAGGTCGCTCCTATCTAATCAGGAAGCGACCTTTTATCGTTTTATAGTCTCTAATCATCTATTTCCATCCAGCTTCCACTGGATAGAAATAGGATTATTTTCTTATTTTACTTTACTTCTGCTACGGCAGCCTCTTCAGCTGGCTCCTCCTTGATCTTGCGACCAAGAACGATGTATGCCATTGGAGAAGCAATGAAGATAGATGACAATGTACCGAATACAACACCCAGGATCATTGCGAATGAGAAGCTGCGGATGCTATCACCACCGAGGATGAAGATACAGAGCAACACGAGCAATGTAGATGTAGATGTATTGATGGTACGAGCCAATGTCTCATTGATTGATGCATTGAAGAGCTGCTGACGGTCGCCCTTAGGATGCAACTTCAAGTTCTCACGGATACGGTCGAACACAACCACCTTATCGTTGATAGAGTAACCTACCACAGTCAGGATAGCACCGATGAAGGTCTGATCAATCTCCAATGAGAATGGAACGAGACCCCACAGGAGTGAGTAGAAACCGATAACGGTCAAGGCATCAAATGCCAAAGCTACAGTAGAACCTACAGAGAAGGCTACGTTGCGGAAACGAAGCAGGATGTAAATGAAGATGGCGAACAATGCAAAGATTACACTCTTGATAGCTCCCCATGTGATGTCGCTAGCGACAGAAGGACCTACCTTGGTACTACTGATGATAGAACCACCCTGACGAACATCTGGATTCTTGAATGCATCGACATTCTTCTGGGATACCAAATTAGCCTTCTTCAAGGCTGTATAGAGAATGGTCTCTGCCTTGTCATCAACAGTTGGGTCGTTGCTCTCAATCATATAGTTGGTAGATACACGGATGGTCTTACCGTCTGTACCGATAGCAATAGCGCCAGTAGTTGCCTTGGTGCCGTCTGCATTAACGAATGCATCGCCAAGAACAGTACGAATCTGCTCAGGCTCTACAGGATTCTCGAACTGTACTACATAGTTACGACCACCAGTGAAGTCGATACTCTTGCTCAAGCCACGAACAAAGAAGCTACCAATGAATACCACTGCAGCTACGACAGCTACGGTGAAGGTAGTCTTATACATAGACATGAACTTATACTTCTTGCCCTGCATCAGGTTGTGAGAGATAGGAGTATCAAACTTGCAGTTCATCCACTTGTCGTGGTTCAACTTATAGTCGTAAACCAGACGTGTGAGGAACACAGCTGTGAAGAATGAAACGATGATACCGATGATCCAGGTAGTAGCGAAACCACGGATAGGACCTGTACCAACAGTCAACAGAATAACACCAGTAATCAAAGATGTCAAGTTAGAGTCGAAGATAGCAGAGAAAGCATTACCATAACCGGCAGCCACAGCCTGCTTCATACCCTTGCCTGAACGGAGTTCTTCCTTGATACGCTCATAAATAAGCACGTTAGCATCCACGGCCGTACCCAAAGACAAGACCATACCGGCAAGACCCGGCAACGTCAAGGCTGCTTGGAATGACGTCAAGATACCTAATGTGAAGAATACATTGACAAGCAATGCAAGGTTAGCCATCATACCAGGAATGATGTTGTACATCATCACCATGTAAACCATCAAGAGTACGAAAGCCACAACGAATGAAATGATACCCATCTGGATAGACTGTGCACCGAGAGTAGGACCTACCACCTCTTCCTGAACGATACGGGCAGGAGCTGGCATACGACCAGACTTCAAGGTGTTAGCCAAATCCTTCGTATCTTCGATAGTGAAGTTACCAGTAATCTGAGAACTACCGCCGGCAATTTCACCATTTACACGAGGAGCAGAATAAACTACACCATCCAAAACAATGGCAATAGCCTTACCTACGTTAGCCTTAGTCATCTGAGCCCATCTACGAGCACCCTCGGTATTCATCTTCATGCTTACACATGGAGCACCAGTAGTAGGTTCAAACTCGTCCTTAGCATCAGTAATCACATCACCCTCTAATGGAGCGCGACCTGTACTGGTAGTAACCTTCAAGGCATGGAGTTCATAGATGTTCTTCGCATTCAAATGGTCAGCTGGTTTAGCACTCCAGAGCAACTTCAAGTCTGAAGGCAACACCTGCTTAGCCAAAGCAGAATAGATCAACTTATTGATAGCTGCAGTATCGCGAACACTTGCATAACCCACAGTGCTCAGACCCTGTCCAGGAACCAACTGCAAACGAGCCAGCAATGGATGAGCCTTGATGGCAGCAGCACTCTGCTTTTCAGCATTGATCTTAGACTTAGCCTCATCACCCTTCTTGAGGTTCAACTTAGGAGCAGCCTTAGCAGGTTCTGCCTTTGCAACTTCATTCTTAGCAGAATCAGCAGCAACAGAATCCTTAGCCTCTACCTCATGGTCGCCATTAGCAAGACGAGTGTCAAGCTGCTGGAGATAAGGAGCAATTTCTTCAGAGTTATATGTCTCCCAGAACTCAAGGTTAGCGCTACCCTGAAGCATCTTACGCATACGCTCAGGCTGGCTGATACCAGGCATTTCTACCATGATACGGCCCTGCTGACCTTCCAACTTCTGGATGTTAGGCTGTACAACACCAAACTTATCAATACGAGTACGTACAACATTGAAAGAGTTGTCGATAGCATCCTGTACAGAACTGCGGATAGCTTTTTCTACCTCTGCATCGCTGCTCTGAGGAGAAACCTTACCCTGCAACTGCTGGGTAGCAAAAACCTCTGCGAGTTTATGACCTGGTGCGCTCTTGTGATAAGCGTTAATGAAAAGTGACACAAAGTCACCACCGTTAGCTTCCTCTTGAGTTCTGGCTTCCTTCATGGCATTGGTGAAACCAGCGTCTGTCTTGTGGTCAGCGAGGTTTTCAATTACATCAGGTACAGAAATCTCAAGAATTACATTCATACCGCCCTTGAGGTCAAGTCCAAGACCAATCTGAGTTTCCAAGCAATTCTGATAAGAATAAACACCCAAGTACTTCACAGAATCCTTGTAGTCCTGCTGTGCAATAGGGTCTTTGATCTTTGCAGCCTCACTGTCATAGTAGCTTGTTGCTACTGAGAATGACAGATAGAAGATGCTTGCAAGCGTCAATAAGACGGCAACACAAATTACAATTCCTTTGTTTTGCATTTCTATTATTTATTATTAATTATTTATTTATCTTCATCTAATTTCTTTATTATCAACATAATGACGTGCAAAAATAATCATTTTTTTTCTTTTATAAGAATAATTTGAGGCTTTTTTGCTATTTATCCCGCTTTTTTAGGTAACAAACGATAGGATAATGGTCTGATGACGATATTTTGCGGTCTATTTTGCATTCGTAGGGTTCCCAGTCATCTGAACACATCATGTTGTCAATCCTTACAAAAAATCCCCCATGATGATAACTGATACCCGGTCCGTTGCCACTTGCTACATAGCAATCTGTAAGTCCTTTGGCAATGGTTCGATGGGAATAAGAAATCGGTCCATCATTGAAATCACCACAGAGAATAATACTCATATCCCGATGCTGACGGATGTAATCTGCGACTGCTTCTGCCTGTGATGCTCGCTTACGGGTGGCCTCTCCCAATTTCACTACCAGCAACTTGGAAGTGATTTCAGCAGTATCAGTCTCCAGTTTTCCTTTGATAAGTTGCTTAAACTGTGCCCGTTCTTCCAAGGTCAACCCCGTCGTTTCCAGATGATTATTAATCAAGAGCACCTTTTCATGGTTGATTTCCAACTGATAAGCCACACTGAGATTTCCCGCTGACTCATATGGGATACGTTCCTTAGAAAGAATCGGATATTTGCTCAATATGCCTACCACATTACCGCCTCCCAAATGCCAGGTTGTATCCCGATAAGCATACATCGGATAGAGAAGAGAATCCAACTGGTTCTCCACATCCCCATTATGCCCCGCTTCCTGAAGGCATACTATGTCTGCATTCTGTTCCTTGATATACTTCACAATAGGATTAATGCCGTCTTCCCCCATTTCTCCCTCTGCAAAAGCCCAGGTATTATATGAAAGGATCTTGATGGAACCCTCCGGAGCCTCTTGAGGAATATTGAAGGGAATATATTCTCGCACAGGTACATAACAGATAATGAACCCCATGAAAGGAATCAGCGCATAACGCGCCTTAAATATCAGCCAAAAGACAAGAAACCCTAAGTTGATGAAGAGAAAAACAGGGAAAAGCAAACCAACATTAGACAACATGGCAAATTTTTCCGGATGAAGATGATCTGAAAAACCTATAAGAAACAGGATGATTATGGTAGCAATATTTGCTCCCGCAATCATCCTGATAGAAAACTGCCTCAATTGTTTAAACATAATCTTGCCGCTTATTTCTTTATATCATACATCCATTCAATATCATACATGGCACCCAGAAGGACCAGCTTATTTTTTACTCTGGTCAAAAAGAGTCTGCTTCTCATCTTTTGTCAAGCTATCATAGCCACTTTTGCGAATCTTGTCCAGGATTCGATCTATCTCCTCCTGGGTGGCACGCTTGTGGGCATTATAATCCCAATCCTGCTGATGAGACTGATAAGAGTTATTATCAGACTGAGGATTATGATTGCGGGTATAGTTAAAATGCTGACGGTTACGCTTTCCACCTAAAGAATCACGAAGTTTCTCGAAAGCATCACGAGCACTACTTCCACTATATCCATTAACTTGTTTTCTCCAATAACGAATCATAAAGAATCCAACAACCATACCACCAAGGTGAGCAATATGTGCCACACCATCACCTGTTGTAGCGATGGCAGAAACCAATTCGATAGCAGCATATCCTATTACAAAATACTTAGCCTTGATAGGAATAGGCAATGGGAAAATGAAAATACGTTCCTCTGGAAATATCATACCAAAAGCCAACAAAATACCATAAATGGCACCAGAAGCTCCAACGGTAGTCCAACCATTCAAAACATCAGCACTATTATGTCCTATGGTCCATAATTGGGATATTGTCAATTCCGGAAACTGTTCAGACGCTGTAAAATAAAACTGAATAGTCTGAGCCAACTCCTGAAACAATCCTGCACCTAACCCACAAGCTATGTAATAAAAAAGGAATTTCTTAGGTCCCCACACTCTTTCCACGACACAACCGAACATCCAAAGTGCGAACATATTGAAGATAATATGCTCGAAACCACCATGCATAAACATGTAAGTAATCAGTTGATAGACCTGAAAATCAGATGCCATAAAGAAATGGAGTCCCAAGAGATCATTTAGTACATAACCACCTGAAGCGTCCTTTCCCAATATATATGTAATCAGGAAAGCCACGATATTCACTATCAGCAAGTTCTTTGTAACTATAGGTATATTACGCATAATCTAAAACTTTATCTTTTTACGAAATTTGGGGCAAAATTACGAAAAATATCCGTTATAGCGCCATAAAATAAGCATATTACACTTAAATTTCAATAAAATCTACATTTTTCTTCTCTTTTTGTTGTTTTTTTAAAAGGAATAACCTATATTTGTAAGCAAAATTGGATAAGGAACGATAATATTAATCATTTAATAAAGAAAAATTATGAACAAGACAGAATTGATCGACAAGATTGCAGCTGGTGCTGGTATTAGCAAGGCTGATGCAAAGAAGGCTCTTGACGCTACAACTAACGCTCTCAAAGAGGCTCTCGTTGCTGGTGATAAAATCCAGTTGGTAGGTTTCGGCACATTCAGTGTCAGCGAGCGCCCTGCTCGTGAGGGTATCAACCCTGCCACTAAGGAGAAGATCCAAATCGCAGCAAAGAAGGTAGCTAAATTCAAGGCCGGTGCAGAACTTGCTGATGCTATCAACGAATAATTTGTAAAGATTATTTAAGACAAATAAAGGGCAGCCCATATCGGGCTGCCCTATTTCATTTATATTAGTCTCTCTTTGGAAAGACGAAAGCTTCTTTATTTAGGCTGCTTGCCAATGTATGCCAAAATACCACCATCTACATAGAGGATGTGACCATTTACTGCATTTGAAGCCTCAGAAGCCAAGAATACTGCAGGACCCATCAACTCCTCTGGCTCCAACCAACGACCAGCTGGAGTCTTAGCGCAAATGAAGCTATCGAATGGATGACGGCTACCGTCTGCCTGACGCTCACGAAGAGGTGCTGTCTGTGGAGTAGCAATATAACCAGGGCCCAAGCCGTTACACTGGATATTATACTCACCGAACTCAGAGCAGATGTTACGGGTCAACATCTTCAAACCACCCTTAGCTGCAGCATATGCAGAAACTGTCTCACGGCCCAACTCACTCATCATAGAGCAGATGTTGATAATCTTACCATGACCCTTCTTGATCATACCTGGGAGAACTGCCTTAGAAACGATAAAAGGAGCATTGAGGTCTATGTCGATAACCTGCTTGAAGTCCTCTACAGACATTTCTGTCATAGGAATACGCTTGATGATACCAGCATTGTTAACCAAGATATCGATCACACCGAGTTCCTTCTCAATATCAGCTACCATATTCTTAACCTGCTCTTCATCAGTTACATCACAGATATAACCCTTAGCATCAATACCCTTAGCCTTATAGTCAGCCAAAGCCTGATCCATGTGATGCTGGCTACGGCAGTTGAAAGCGATTTTTGCACCAGCCTTAGCATAAGCCTCAGCAATTGAGAAACCAATGCCGTAAGCGGCACCTGTTACGAGGGCTACCTTACCCTCAAGAGAGAATAACTTAGAAAAATCCATGTTTTTGTTCGATTTATAGTTGTTTATGATTATCTTTCATACGCTGGTCTTCCGAAACACTCCTTCAGACCATACGTATTTTATTATTTTAAGTCTGTAATCTCGTAAAAGTCCTGATCACCATAGTCAAGATTTTCACCTCCCATACCCCAGATAAAGGTATAATTGTGAGTGGCAGCAGCACTATGTATGCTCCATTCTGGTGAAAGAACCGCCTGATTGCCCTTCATCCAGATATGGCGTGTTTCCTGCGGTTCACCCATCAGATGGCACACAGCCTGACTCTCAGGAACCTCAAAATAGAAATAAGCTTCCATACGACGACTGTGAACATGGGCTGGCATCGTATTCCAAACAGAACCGGTAGCAAGTTCTGTCATACCCATCTGCAACTGGCAAGTAGGCAATACCTGATTAACCAACATCTTATTGATAGTACGCTCATTGCTCATTTCCAGTGATCCCATGTGTACACTGATTGCATCAGCCTTCGTCACCTTCTTGCATGGATAACTCTGATGAGCCGTTGTACTATTGAAATAAAATTTGGCTGGACAGGCTGGGTCTTTGCTTTCAAAGAATACATCACGCTCACCACTACCAATGTAAAGAGCCTCTTTGAACCCCAACTCAAAGACCTCTTCTCCTACCTGAACGACACCTACACCTTCGCCTACATTAAAAATTCCGATTTCACGACGGGTCGTAAAGTATGGAGTTTTCAGAGGATCTATGGCCTCCAACTTCAGTTTTTCATTGACAGGCATAGCACCACCCACTATCATTCTGTCATACATGGAATACACCATATTGACTTCATCTGCCACAAAAAGAGTCTCGATCAAGAAATCCTTTCTCAATCGGGAGGTATCATACGTCTTTGCATCAACCGGATTGGATGCGTATCTCAATTCATAATTCGTCTTCATTACTTCTTTCGATTTGTTTGTTCTGAGGGCAAAGATACAAAATATTTTTGAATCTCACTATTAAATATGTACGAAAGAATATCACTTTTTACTTATTTCTTAATTTATAACCTGTTTTTCACGTCTATTATCCCTAAATAACAGATAAAAGTAAAAATTCTCAGAGAAATCAGGCTCTACGATTTCTATTTTAGATAAATCACAAAAAAATAACCCTCCAAATCCGTGAAGACTTGAAGGGTTATTTGCGAGATGTTGTCCCAGGCGGATTCGAACCACCACTGACAGAACCAAAAACTGTAGTGCTA